>Ga0302266_10000793_pt1 | contig 31048 bp, 22 predicted proteins | sample III_Bog_E1_2_FD_194559 | JGI IMG/M metagenome (GOLD analysis project Ga0302266, IMG submission 194559) | Peat permafrost microbial communities from Stordalen Mire near Abisko, Sweden - III_Bog_E1_2 | ecosystem: Environmental > Terrestrial > Soil > Wetlands > Peat | place: Sweden: Abisko...
AGAATTTGCACGCGAACGGAAGGAGATAATCGCAGCGGATTTTCTGCTCGCCTACGCGGACTGGCTGTCCGCTCACCTTGAGGAGTGGACAGTCACCGACCAGGGCGAACTCGTGAAAGGCAAACCTCGGCATTATGTTCGCATCACGCCGCAGCAATCTGATGGGACTGCCGATCCCAATACGGCATTGATTCAGATTGCCAACGCCGGCGGGCAACATTACGCCCGGAACATCGTCGGCGGGGATTTTCTCCAATTGGTCCGGCTCGGCGTGCGGCCGGCCGATGATCCGCTGATTATTGATTCCCTTGCGGTCATTGATCAAGTGCTCAAACATGATTTGCCACAAGGCCCGTGCTGGCGCCGCTACAACCATGATGGCTATGGTCAAAAAGCGGACGGGAGTGCTTACGACGGAACCGGCGTTGGCCGTTCATGGCCGATTTTGACGGGCGAGCGAGGCCATTACGAGCTGGCGGCGGGACGTGATCCCCAGCCGTTCATCGCGGCGATGGAAAAATTCGCCAACGCGGGAGGCATGTTGCCGGAACAACTTTGGGATTCAGACGATATGCCCGAAGCAAACATGGTTTTTGGTGGCCCAACTGGCTCAGCGATGCCGTTGTGCTGGGCACATGCGGAATATGTTTCACTCGTGCGCAGCGCTCATGATGGTGTTTGTTTTGATCGAGTCGAACCAGCCTTTCAACGCTATGTCCTCAGACCGGTGAAAAATATACACGAAATTTGGAGCTTTCGTCATTCGATTCGCCACCTGCCGCAGGGTCATATCCTGCGCATTATCATCGCAGAAGAAGCGACCATCATCTGGTCGGCCAACAACTGGGTAACCACGAACAAAACGGATGTTGCCGTGGTCAGTGCGTTGAATGTTTGGTTCGCTGATCTGCCAACCCAGGATTGCCAGGACGGTGCCGTGATTGAGTTCACATTTTTCTGGAAAGAGAAGCTTTCCAAGGATTGGAAGTATGACGTGGTGTCCATCGGCTATCCCGGTCCGGTCTGCCACAGCCGACCGATTGCGGAACCGCAAAACTTGGGACAGGGTTGGATCGCGTATGACTATGAAAGAGCCATCAAAAGGCCGGTGAAAATGATCAACGATGCCGCCATGCAAGCCTTGGGCGGCTACCGGCGCGGACGGATGTTGTTTCTCGGACTGGGCACCGGCCTCGGTTCGGCCATGATTGTGGATGGCCTTCTCGAACCGATGGAGTTGGCTCATCTGCCATACAAAAAGGCGACCTTCGAGGATTATGTTGGGATTCGCGGTTTGGAGAAACACGGCAAGAAGAAATGGCGCAAATACGTCTCGGACGTGGTGGAACGATTGACTAACGCCCTTGAACCCGACGAAGTCGTGCTCGGCGGCGGCAATGTGAACAAACTGAAAGCTCTGCCACCAAAATGCCGCGTGGGCGACAACGCCAATGCGTTTATCGGTGGATTTCGCCTGTGGCAGAAGGCAGGCCATAGGCGAAAGTAAGTCCTAATTTCCTGGGGTGAAGACCCCATACCGCACTGGCGACCAACCGCGTAATGTAAACCCTGCGGCACGAATAAATATTAACCAACGAATTGAATATGAATATCAACACAATATCAGCCAGTCGGTTCATGACTCTGGTAGCAGCGGGGTTTTACCTCGCGATGCCCTGCGCCCAGGCCGCCCCGACGGTGGTTACCGCCGATCAGAACTTTATTCTCGCCGCCGCCCAGGGCGGCATGACCGAAGTGAAGCTGGGTGATCTGGCCGCCCAGAACGGGACGCGCGCCGATGTCAAAGAATTTGGTCAGATGATGGTGAAGGACCATTCGGCCATCAACGCAGACCTGAAAGCGCTAGCGTCACAAAAAGGCGTCACGTTGCCCGATAGCTTGGATACCAAACACCAAGGGATGGTGGATAAATTGGCGGCCTTGAGCGGTTCAGCTTTCGACGAAGCTTACATCTCCGCCATGGTTAAAGGTCACAAAATGGATGCCAAGGCTTTCAAAGCCGAATCGGTGGCCACAACAGATGCCGACATCAAGAGCTTCGTGGATAAATCACTTCCGGTAGTGGAGATGCATTTGGAACACATCAAGACCATGAAGAAATAACGGTCGAATACCGACTCGATCCATTGCTTGTGAGCACCACGCAGACATCAAAGGGCGCGGCCAAGAAGGTTAATTCATCACCACCAAATCAGCCAGTTGCTGAGCGTTTTCCTGCTTTGGAGGAACAGGAGGTAGTGCTCGAATATGTCTCGCCGACAGCCAGACAAGTAAACGTGGCCGGTGAATTTAATGACTGGTGCCCCGAGTCCACTACATTAACAAAGACCAAAGACGGGGAATGGGTTGTCCGGCTGATGCTCCGTGCCGGCGAATATGAATATCGGCTGGTCGTGGATGACCAGTGGATAGAGGATCCGGAGGCGGAACAGCACAAGGCCAATCCCCATGGCGGCTTCAATTCGGTTCTCCGGGTGCCTCTGGCCGTTCGGACGTCCATTTTGTGAATACTTTGCGAACCTATGCAGTTCGGTTGCCTTTTTGTAATTGTTTTCCGAGAGACTCATGGCCACTTGAGGCCCGTTTCATTGCCGCTATTTGCTTTTCGTTTTTGATTTTGTTTACCAACGGGTGCAAAAAGAAACCAGCGCCACCGCCACCACCGGAAGTCCAGGTCATCACGCTCGCACCGACCAATGTTCCAATTTTTGAGGAATGGATTGGCACGCTCGATGGTTATGTAAATGCCCAAATCCATGCGCAGGTAACCGGCTATCTGCTGACGCAAAATTACGCGGAAGGCCGTGATATCAAAAAGGGCGATCTGCTTTTCCAAATTGACCCGCGCCCGTTTCAAGCGGAACTGGATCAAGCCAACGCCAAGCTGGCGCAGGATAAAGCTCAAGCGGGCAAAACGGAGCTGGACGTAAAGCGTTACACACCGCTCGCGCAAGAACAGGCCATCAGCCAGGAACAACTGGACAACGCAGTTCAAGCAAACCTGGCGGCGAATGCACAGGTCAAAGCGGATGAAGCCGCCGTGGAAAATGGGCAACTGAATCTAGGTTTCACCAAAATCACGTCGCCTATTGACGGCCTCGCCGGGATCGCGCTCGCGCAAATCGGCGATTTGGTCGGGCAATCCGGTGGCAGCGTGCTGACGACCGTTTCGACCATCAATCCGATCAAGGTCTACTTTCAAGTCAGCGAGCAATCGTATCTGACGTTTTGGCGACGGTTGATCGGTTCGGGAAATGCAGGCGAAACTTTTCCGCTCCAACTAATTTTCGCCGACGGTTCGGTTTATCCCGAACCAGGAACATTCTCCTTCGCCGACCGGCAGGTCAATCCCACCACCGGCACATTGCAGATCGTCGGACTGTTTTCAAATGCGGATTATATGTTGCGCCCCGGCCAATACGGCCGCGTGCGTGCGCAAACGCAAACCTTAACCAATGCATTGCTCTTGCCACAACGTGCGGTGGCTGAACTGCAGGGAACTTATCAAGTCACGGTCGTGAGTGAGACGAACTCGGTGCATCTGCAGTCCGTCACGGTCGGGGAGCAGATCGGCTCGAATTGGATTATTGATAGCGGTCTCAAACCCGGCGACCGGGTGGTGATTGAAGGCACCCAAAAGGTGAAGGAAGGTGCGGTGGTGAACCCAAAACCGTTTGGGACGGAAACAAATCAAGCCAGTCAAATTGGAATGCAGACGAATTCCGGGACGGCCAGCCAGACAAAATAAAATAATCCATCCGCTGCGTTTGCGATCCAGCCATGTATAAATTCTTCATCAACCGCCCGATTGTCGCGATGGTGATTGCCATTTTGATGGTGATCATCGGGCTGGTTTCGATGGTGAGCCTGCCTGTCGCTCAATTTCCCAACATCGTTCCGCCGGAAATCCGTATTCAAACCACGTTTCTTGGCGGCGATGCGCAAACGCTTGCCCAATCCGTCGCGACGCCCATTGAGGAACAAATGAGCGGCGTGGACAACATGAACTACATGTATTCCATCAGCGCCAACAATGGCGTCATGCGCATGGGCGTGAATTTCGATGTTAAAACCGACCCGAACATTGATCAGGTGCTCGCGCAACTCCGCGAAAACCAGGCCGCATCGCAATTGCCGGCCTCCGTTCAACAATATGGCGTCACCCTTTTAAAATCGCCGTCGAGCCCGATGTTGTTGATCGGCCTTTCGTCGCCCAACGGGACGCACGACGCAACGTTTCTGGCGAATTATGCCTATATCAATCTGGTGGACCAAATCACCCAGTTGAAGGGAATTTCCAACATCAATGTCTTCGGCGCCGGCCAATACGCGATGCGTTTCTGGGTCAAACCCGACCAACTTGCAAAACTGAACCTCACCGTTAATGACATCCTTGCCGCCATCAACGCTCAGAACACCCCCAATCCCGCCGGATTGGTTGGCGCTCCGCCGACACCGCACGGACAGGAATTCACCTACGCCATCACCGCGCAAGGCCGGCTCGTTACGGAAAAGGAATTTGGCGAAATCATTGTCCGCGAAAATCCCGACGGCTCGGTCGTGCGATTGAAAGATGTGGCGCGCGTGGAACTCGGCGCGCAACTTTACAACGTCGTCGGCCGGTTGAACGGCAAGCCGTCGGCGGTTCTGGCGATTTACCAATTGCCCGATTCGAACGCCCTCGATGACCAAAAGGCCGTGCTCAAGCTCATGGCCAAACTCAAGCAGAGTTTTCCAGCCGATTTGGATTACGCCGTATCGCTTGACACCACGCTCGCTGTTTCCCAGGGAATGCACGACATCATGCGCACGCTCATCATCGCGCTGATTCTGGTCGCCACCGTGGTTTTTGTTTTTCTGCAAGGCTGGCGCGCGTCGCTCATTCCGCTGCTGGCCGTGCCGGTGGCGCTCATCGGCACATTCGCTTTTTTCCCTATCTTTGGGTTTTCATTGAACACGCTTTCGCTCTTTGGTTTGGTGCTGGCAATCGGCTTGGTCGTGGACGACGCCATTGTGGTGGTGGAAGCCACTGAACGTCACATTGACGAAGGCATGAAGCCCAAAGACGCCGCGCTCAAGGCCATGCAGGAAGTGGCGGGACCGGTCGTTTCGCTCGCGCTCATTCTCGCGGCGGTTTTCATACCAACCATTTTCATCGCGGGCATCACCGGGCGGCTTTACCAGCAATTCGCGCTGACGATCGTGATTTCCGTCATGCTGTCCGCGTTCAATGCCCTCTCGTTGAGTCCTGCGCTCGCGGCGTTGTTGTTAAAACCGAAAGACAAAAATCAATCGCGCGGACCGCTCGGAAAGTTTTATGCGTGGTTTAACCGCGTCTTCGACAAAACCCGCGACGGTTACCTCAAAGTTGTCGGCACGCTGATCCGCAAAGGCATGTTTACCATCATCATGCTCGCGACAATCCTGCTCGTTGCGCTCCTGCTGGGCGCGCGGTTGCCAACCGCGTTTTTGCCGGAAGAGGATCAGGGCTACGTCTATGTCTCCGCACAACTGCCCTATGCCGCCTCGCTTGAACGCACCGACGCCGTCTGCAAAAAAATCGAGGACATCTTAAAAAACACGCCCGGTGTAAAATATTACACAACCGTCGAAGGGTTTAGTTTGCTGAGCCAGGTGCAGGCTACCTACAACGCGTTCTTTTTTGTGACGCTTCAGCCCTGGAACAAACGGACAAAATCTAACGAACAGCTCATGGCAATTCGCACGCACATCAATAGCGAGCTGGCTAAATTGCCCGAGGCGACGGCAGCCGCATTTTCGCCCCCATCAATTCCAGGCGTCGGCACCTCCGGCGGTTTCACGCTGATGCTGGAAGACCGCTCCGGCAGTCAGGACCCGGCCTTTCTTACGCAAAATCTGGACAAGTTCATGGCCGCCGCGCGTAAGCGCCCCGAACTGGCCGGTATCATGACGACCTATTTGCCCAGCGTGCCGCAGGTCTTCGTCAAGGTGGACCGCGACAAGGTTTTGAAGCTTGGCGTTCCACTCAGTGACGTTTACAGCACGCTACAAACCTTTATGGGCGGCAATTTTGTGAATTATTTCAACCGCTTCGGGCGGCAATGGCAGGTCTATCTGGAAGCCGAAGACCAATATCGCGCCCGCGCCGAAAATCTCCTGCAGTTTTATGTGCGTAACAAACAAGGGCAGGCCGTCCCGCTCTCCGCGTTCACGGAAATTCAACATCGCACCGGCCCTGAATTTGTCATGCACTACAACGAATACACTTGCGCGCAAATCAACGGCGCAGCGGCACCCGGCTACAGTTCCGGCCAGGCGACGAAAGCGCTAGAAGAAGTTTTCGCGCAAACCATGCCGCCGGGCATCGGCCATGATTATTTCGGCATGTCATTTCAGGAGCAACAGGCCGCAGCCGGTGTTTCCACCACGCTGATTTTCAGCCTTTCGGTCTTGTGCGTTTTTCTGATTCTTGCCGCGCAATTTGAAAGCTGGTCGCTGCCGATGAGTGTCTTGCTCGGCACGCCCACGGCCATTTTGGGTGCCTTCCTCGCGTTGACTCTGCGCGGCTTTCAGAACAATGTCTATGTGCAAATCGGTTTAATCATGCTCATCGGCCTTGCCGCGAAAAACGCCATCCTCATTATTTCCTTCGCCAAGACCGAATACGAAAAAGGCAAACCGATCGCGGAAGCCGCGCTGACCGGTGCGCGCATCCGGTTGCGTCCGATTTTAATGACGTCATTTGCGTTCATTCTCGGCTGCCTGCCACTTTGGCTCGCGTCCGGTTCTGGCGGAGTCTCGCGCCAAACGCTTGGCACCGTCGTCATCGGCGGCATGCTGGGCGCAACCTTGGTGGACATTTTCATTGTGCCGGTCACGTTTTCTGTCGTCGAAAAGGTCGCGGCGCGTTTCAGTAAAAAAACTAGTGAAGAACATGCGCCTAAACCGCCAGAGCCAAACGGATGAAAAAGTTAATCCAAAGTCTCATCTTCAAAGTCCCAAGTCTGCCATGCGAGCGCGCTTTTGGATATTGGATGCTGCCATTTGTAGTATGGACTCTTTTTCTCACTGGTTGCGCGGTTGGACCCAATTACAAACGTCCGTCCATCAATGCTCCGGAAACGTTTCGCGGTGAAACTGAAATTTCCACAAACTCGTTCGCCAGTCTTCCGTGGTGGCAGGTTTTTCATGACGAAACGCTGCAAAACCTTATTCGCACTGCACTCACCAACAATTACGATTTGCGGATTGCCGTCACGCGCGTTGAGCAGGCGCGAGCCATGGCGGCGCAAGCGCGAGCCGGATTTTTCCCTCAAATAAATTACGCTGCGACTGCCGCCCGTGGGAAAAATGTTGGGGGCGGAAACACCCCGTCGCCGACCGGAACTATAGGGAATGTCTTTGCCGCCGACGTGAATGCTTCGTGGGAAATTGATTTGTGGGGAGCCATTGGTCAAGCCTTGGCCCAAGTTACCGCCCAAGATGCCTTCGGTTGGTTTACCTCGTGTGGCTATAGTTTTTGTTGATACGCTCTAGGCGCCCGGTGGTGCCACCGAGCCACCGCCAGCGTTTCGTCCCGGCCAAGGACGTCCGACCAAATCCATACGCATCCAACCATTCAGCGCTAGCTGGCCGCTGCCCGCCGGATCAGCCCGAACTGGGAAATCACTCCGGATCAAAGAGATGCCAAATGCGGTCAAATCGGCAAACCTACTTTTGGCTTCTCACGAACACCAGCGGAAACGACTGGCCGCCCTGCCACCAAGTGCCGGAAAGTTTGCCATTCTGAATTTTGCCATCGAAACTACCGGCGATGGTTTGCCATTCCAGATGCGCAGTGGGCGCGCTGAAGCTCACGGTATTGGCAGGAATGCCATCCGCACCCTGATCAAGACTATCCAGCGAACCGGCCAGACTCCCGTTCGGCAACTTGCCGACGTGCAAGGCCAGATGGAGTTTCATGCCTTGAACATCCAATGCTCCCGTCCAGTGGCCGGTTAAATCATCCGGGCTGGAGTAGGAATAATTTATCTGGGCGGCTTCCGCCGTCAACTTTGCATGGTCTGCGCGCGGATCGGTGCGTTTGATTGTCAGCGGCAGCGTCTGGCCGGCTTGCGACCATGACCCTTTGATTTCCTTTCCGTCAGCGGCCAATTCGCCAGCGAAGACCCCGCCGACCGCCCCAATTTCCACTCGGACTGTGGGTTTGCGGTAAGTGACCGCAGAGACGACGAGATTGTTTGCGCCTTGATTGGGACTGTCGAGTTCCGCGACGAATTGTCCAGCCGACGGTTCGGAAAACTTGAACACCACCGGCAACTCGGTCTGTCCAATCTGGGTGGCCCCTTTCCAATAACCCTGCAAATCGGAGCCTGCGCGTGGGGTATAATCACGCTCGGTCAGCAAATCAGGAATGGTGGAGGGGGTGGTCGTGCGCTTCAGAAGCAAAGGCACGGTGAGCTGCGGTTGTTTCCAGGTGCCAGATATTTCCTCGTTTCCGGGGATCAATTTACCTTTAAACGTGCCGGTGACGGCGCCCACTTCAAAATCAAAGGCGGGCGCAGCATAAACAATCTGGCTGACCGGAATATCCGCCGCGCGCTGGTCAACACTGTCCAGCGTTGCCTGATACGCATTGTTTGCCTTGCTCACTTTCAATACCACGCGCAGTTTGGCCCCCATTTGCGTTCCGATGATACCTTCCCACGCGCCTTGAATGTCCGGCTGAGGCCGCAACGCGGGAATGGTTTTGACCGCTACCGTCGCCGTGCCGGCAGTGAGCAGAATTGCCACACCGACTACAACTGCTGTTTTTATTTTTGTCCAGGCCATAATTTTCATTGCTCCTTTCACGAGAGTTAAGGTTGAACTGCCAACGACCGCCCCTTTGGCGGCCGTCGCAGATATTGTCACCGCCAGTCCGGCGGGGGCGGCCTGGACCGAATTGACCGATATCGCCGTGGTCAGGACCGCGACCGACAGCGTGACACCGTTTTGGTTAAAAAACTTCCGCAGCTTGTCCAAGGCGCGCGCCGTGCGCTTATACGCCGCCGCTTCGTTCAGCTTCAAAACCGTGGCGATTTCTTGAGCGGTTTTGTTTTCAAAGAAACGCAGGACAATGGCGTTGCGGTCTTTTTCGTTCAGCTGCCCCATCGCATGGTCCAATAATGGTGCGATTTGTGCCCAAGAGGCCATTTCTGAATCGTTCGAGGTTGAATTCATATAAGCCTCTTGTTCGCGGTTTTGGCGGCGGATTTCACTTTTTAAAAAATTGGCCGCCGTGAACCTTGCAGTTTGATACAGCCAGCCGGACAACACCGTGTCCCGAGGCAAGCCGCCGGCTTTGCGGGCCAGAATGATGAAGACAGCCTGCGAGATTTCCTCGGCGTGATGGGAGTTGCCAGTGAAGCGCAGGGCGGCGGAATAAACCAGATTCACATACCGCTCGACAAGCGCCGAGAAAGCCGAGTCGGATTCGGTGTGGACATAATGCGCGAGCAATTCGTGGTCTTCCAGTTCCGTCATTTGCCATAAGATGTCCACGAACCACAGAACTGGACAAACTATTTCACTCTTTTCGACGCCGCGTAATTTATGGAATCACGCCAAAAGCGGTTTAGCTTGCTTTGGCTGGTCCGAGCCATCTGCGCCAAAAACTTTGCAATTATTTACCGCTACGGCGTGAACGGGCATATCGCCTATGATAAGCGGGACAGCCGTTGCCCGCGGGCACAGCAAAATCCTCCGGGCGCGGCCGGAATATGATCCGGGCGATGGCCATCACCTTCGGACTGGCGGAAGTGGCTTCGCTGATCGGCCACGTATCATTTCACAAGTTGAAATTGGGGCGACTCAAAAATTGGACGTGGTTGCCATACTTACAACCAGATGATTTGGAAGAAGCCGATATTGAATGGCACATTGGTTTGCCGCACAAGCTTGCGCCAATTGCCATTCATTTAGTTCTCGGCTTAAGCATTTGATCCGGGCTTCCAATTCCGTCCAGGCCACGGAGAACGCCATGGCTGGGTCCGCTGATTGTCGGATGGCGGCCGCCGCCGCGGGGCCCAGATAAAGCCGCGCCACCGCGTCCGCTTCCGGGATGAGGCGAACCGGCATGACATCCACGCCAATCAAACCGGCACGAAGCAATCCAATCCAGCCTTCGCCTTCGGCATAGGACAGGCTTATGTTCATGGCCTGTCCGCCAAGTTGTCCCAGCCAAACCGGGCCGCGCAGCATATCGTGCAGCGGCAATTGCTCCGGCAAAAGATCACTCCACGCCGCGAGAATTCGGCGCAACACTGTCCGCAATTCCAGCCGGGCCGTCTGGCGCGGCTGCGCGGTGACGACGCGAACCAGCACGGGCTGGCCGGGGGGCGGCAGAGCGGGCATTTCCGGCCAGAAGAATATTAATTTCGGAACCGCTTTCATGTTTCATCAATGGGGGCGGCAGGCGAACCTTCCCAGCGCGTCGCGGGCGGCAATCGTTCGCCTTTGGCAATGAGCGTAAGCGGACCCAGCATCACGTCCGCGCCAACTTGCGTGTCATAGAGAATCGTGGTGCGCGGCCCGATGGTGGTGCGGGCGCCGATTTCCACCAGGCCAATTTTCATCACACGATCCTCAAACAAATGGGTTTGCGGACCGCACCAGGCGTTTAATTCCGATTCGTCGCCGATGCGCACGCAATCAAATTCGGTCAGGTCGGTCGTATTAAGATAAACACCCTTGCCGATTTTGGCCCCGAGCAGGCGCAACGCCCATGGCAGCATCGGCGTGCCGCGCAGAAAATCCAGCAGGTTCGGCACCGCCAGCGATTCATACAAATTAGTGACGGCCTCGCTGAACCAGACAAACGGAGTCCACATCGCCCGCGCACAGGGGCGGTAGCGGCCGATCAGAATCCATTTGAGCGCGACGATCAGCAGGAACGAGGCGACACCATACAAACAGCCGGCGATGGCCAGCGCGATCGCCACTTTCATACCCCAGCCATTCTCCGCAGCGTAAGGCATCACTAGCACGACAATCAAATAACCCGTGGCGATGATGAGCGCCAGCGGCATGACAATGCGCAATCCCTCGATTAAGCCGCGCGCCAGCCGCCGCCGCCAGGAGGGACGGAACGTGAGCGATTCAGGGAATCCGGTCAGGCATTCGCGGGCGGGCAGCAGCATGGCCGGCGATCCGATCCAAGTCTGGCCGGATTGGAGCCGCTCGTTGTCCGGCGTGCGGGTTTGCACGCCAATCAAGATGTCGTGTGGCACCATTGCGCCGTTCGGAACGTAAGCGCCGTTGCCGATGAAGGACCGGCTGCCGATTTTCGTCGGCTTCAAAATCATCCAGCCGCCGCGTTGTTCCTCGTCACCCAGCATCGCGCCATCGGCGATAAAGCTGTCATCGCCCAGGTCAAGCAGTTCCGGGACCATACCCTCGGCGGTGGAAATTTCGGCATTCTTGCCCACCTTGACGCCCAAAAAACGCAACCACACCGGTGCATAGACCGAAGCGTAAATGCCGTGAAGCACCCGCAGGCTCTGATCCAGAATCAAGCTGGTGAATTTCCGGCGCCAGAAAGGGTAGCTATAAATGGAGGACGTTCCGGCGACCTGCCGCGGCAAAATCCACCGAAACATGCCCGCCAGCAGCCCCGTTATGAAGATGAACACGGCGCTGGCCGGAATAGACAATAGGAAAAAAAGTCCGAAAGCGGCAAGCGGATGCAAATTCGAATCGAAAATGTCCCAGGTTTGGGCGTCCACCCAGTCAATCAACATGAATGCCGGGAAGCACGGCAGAAAAAACAACACGGAGACCACGACAGCCGTCACGGCAAAGAGCAGCATTTGCGCCCACCGCCAGCCGAACCCGATTTGCGGGCGCGGCGGCAGTTTTTCCGGCGGATGATCCACGGCCCGCGCGGGCGCGCCTTCCCACATTTCATCCGCAGGAATCTGCCGACCCGCCGCCAGCGCGGACTGTCCGCCCAACCGCGCCCGTTCGCCGAGCCGGGTGTCGTTTTCCAAAACGGAATACGAATCCACCGAGCTTTCCCGTTGCAGATAAACCGGGCCGATGACCAGCATGCCGCCTTCGACGCGGGCGTTCTCGATGTTGACGAAGGTGCCGAGGCTGACGCCATCCTCGACGGTCAACAATTCCGGCGCTCCCAGGGTGAAGGTTTCAATCGTCACATTACGCCCGATGCGCGCACCGAGCGCCCGCAAGTAAATTGGCATCCACGGCGTGCCGGCCAACAGTATGACTTCCGGCAACTCGCAGAATTTGTTGGCCAGCCACCAGCGGAAATAAGTGACACCCCACAGCGGGTAGTGTCCGGCTTTCAACCGGCCGGCCGCCAGCCATTTTCCGGCGATGCCTACGCCGAAGGTCCCGATTTGAATCAACACAAATGTCGCCAGCGAATACAGCACCGCCAGCGAGATGCTGTCCCCGGGATCGCCGGTGTAATAGTGATAGACAAAAAACGGCGCCAGCCAGCTCGCAATGTGGATCAACACCAGCAGGGGAATGGTGATCAACTGCGCCAGTCCGCAAAAAAACCGGCGGCGCAAAGGCGTGGGGGCGCGCATTGTGGCCGATTGTTTTTTCCGCCGGCGCTGTTGTGCCATCGCGCGGGCGATTCCAGTCAGCCGGCGTTCGCGATAAACATCCTGCACGCTCAGCGAAGCGTAGCGTTCATCGGTGCGCAATATTGAAACCAGCCGCGCCGCCAGCAACGAATGTCCGCCAAGGTCATCAAAGAAATCCGACTCCGGTTTTCCCGCGCGCCCGGGAAAAAGTTTGCCGAGCGCAACCCAAAGCGCCCGCTCCTCCTCATTGCGAAGTTCCACCAATTGCCCGCCATCTGGTTCAACCGGCGTGAGCGGAAATATGCGCAGGGCATTTTGATCAATCTTGCCGGAAGTCAGGCGTGGCAGTTCGGTCAACAATTCAAAATGAGCCGGCACCATGTATGGCGGAAGTCGCGCGGCCAAAGCCTGCCGCAACCCGGCTGGCTCCACGTTTTTTCCCGCGGCAGGGACGATGAATCCAACCAGCTCGTCCATACCCGCCAGCGGACGCAACACCACAGTTGCCGTGCCCACGCCGGGTTGCGAAGTCAGCACGGCGGTGATTTCGTCCAGTTCTACGCGAAACCCGCGAATTTTAACCTGGCTGTCCACGCGGCCAAAGCAATGCACCGGCCCGCCGGGTTCCATGCGCGCCAAATCGCCGGTGAGATACATCAGCTTCTCGCCGGAATTAGCGGCGAGCGGATTGGGAACGAATCGTTCGGCCGTCAAGTCCGGCCGGCCGAGATAGCCAACCGCCAGCCCGGGCCCGAAAATGCATAATTCGCCGATTTCACCCGCCGCCAGCGGATGCCGTTGCTCGTCAACAATCATCAATCCGTAATTCGGTAGCGGCAGCCCGATCGACACCGGTTCGCCCATTTTCAATTCGGCCGCAGTTGCGGACACTGCGGTTTCGGTCGGCCCGTAGGTGTTGAAAAGTTTTCTGCCTGGTCGCGCCAGTCTTGTCGCCAAGAAATCAGGACAGGCTTCGCCGCCAAGATTAATCAGCCGCACGGTTGGCAGCGGATCATCCATTAAACTCAACAGCGTCGGAACGGCATGGAACACCGTGATACCTTCGCGCCCCATAGTTTGCGCCAATAAATTGGGATCACCCACGAGCGGTGCCGGCGCAATCCAAAGCGTCGCGCCGACGAGATAAGAAATCCAGATTTCCTCGAACGACATGTCGAAGGCCACCGAAAAACCCTGATAAACCTTGTCAGATTCGCACACGCCCAAGATTTCGTTCTCGCTGCGGAGCAGATGGCAGATGCTGCCCTGGCGGATGACGATGCCTTTGGGTTCGCCAGTCGAACCGGAAGTGTAAATAACATAAGCCGGATCGGATGACTTCGCGCCGACGCACAGCGGTTTGGCCTTTTTGTCCGCCAGCAAATCTTCAACCGCCCACACCGGCACATTCAATCCCCTGAGTCGCGGCCACCAATCGCGGCAGGTCACCAGGCCGGCGGCTTGGGCCGATTGCAGACATATATTTATTCGAGCAACGGGAGTTTCGGCATCAAACGGCAGCCAAGCCGCGCCACTTTTGGTGATGCCTGCCTGCGCGATTAATAAATCCGCGCCCCGCGGCAGGAACAAGCCTGCCACCTGACCTGAGGCAACACCGCGACTCAACAATGCCCCAGCAATCTTATCACTCTTTGCGTTCAGTTCGCCGTAGGTAACAACATGTTCATTCCAGATTAACGCCGAATGCCGCGGACAACGGCGCGCGGTGGCTACCAGGATGTCCGCGAGACATTCATTCTGGAGCAGATCGGGGCGGGGCAAGCCCCGCAACACCGCCGGATCACATTTATTATTCATGAATAAAAGATCTGGCTCGGTTGGGTTGTTAAACCCAGGCGAGGCGCGGGTTTCACAAAGCGTTGCGGCTGACCGGACTGGCCGCGTGTTTTTGGGGGTAGGTTTCGAGCAGCGTGATGTCGGTGTTCATTGGCCCACAGTGACAGACACACACCGCAGAAAAAGGTTTCACGGCGGCGGAAGATAATTTTGAAAATCTTTTGTCCGCCGCTCAACGCCGATACCAGTTTTTTCAGACCGGACCACCAGTCCGTGAACCCAGCGCTGCACTCTTCACCGAGTAAACCTTTCTGACCACATTCACTCCAGGTGCCAGATAGATCGTCTCTGCTCCAATCGCTTGGCACAAATTTCGTGCGTCGTCCATATGGATGGCCCCAGCCAGCGCGAAGGACAATGGGTATATCGGCCCCGGCCAGGCTCATGCCGCGCTGGAGCGAATGGTCAAACGCTGAGGCATATTTCCACTGGCTGAAGATTTCAAAATGTTTCAGCCAAACCATCACCGTAGCCAGCGGCCAATCTCAATAAAGATGCAGCCCCGCCCGGCTGGCCGAATGATCCGCCGAGCCACCGCAAGGGTTCCGTCCCAGCCGAATGCCGCCAGCCCATCACTTCGGTTGGGAGCTGTTCTACCTGACTACGGTTTATTCAATGGTCCATCAATTCCCCGGCGCCAACGCCTCCCCCACCGGCGGGGTGACTAGGTGTTTCCCCTACCATCATCATGGATATTCGCCAGCCACAATCAGGCATTGCACCAATTGTATATTGCCATCGAGTTGTCCTAAATTGTCTTTATGCAAACAATAATTGCTAACTCGGTTTCGGGTTTCAATGCCGATGCGGATCAGCCTCCGGCCGATGCTTTCACCCCCACCACGCCACCTGAAAATGGCCAGGGCAACCGCGCCTTGGTGGACGCGCTGACCAGCTCCCGGATCTACCGCGATTATGAGAAGGCGTTTGGCGACCTGACCGGGCTGCCGATCGCACTACAGCCGGTGGAAACCTGGCAATTACCGCACCACGGCAAGCGCAATGAAAACGCCTTTTGCGCACTACTTTCAAAGAAAAGCCGCTCATGTGCCGCCTGCCTGCAAACGCAAGAACACTTGTGCCAGCAGGCGGTCAGTGAACCGGAGACCCTCGTCTGCCCAGTCGGCTTGAGCGACAGCGCGGTGCCGGTGCGCATGAGCGACCGGTTGATCGGCTATCTCCAAATCGGCCAGGTTTTCCGCAAAAAACCGACCGAAGCACAGTTCAAAAAAACGTTGCAACTGTGCAAAAAATGGGATGTGGACACGACGCCAGAGGCGCTGCGGAAGGCGTATTTTTCCGGCAAGGTGGTTTCGCCGAAAGAACACGATTCGGCGATCAAACTGCTGACAATTTTTGCACAGCATCTGGCAATGGTGAGCAATCAGGTTTTCATCCAGCGCGAAAACTCCGAACCGCCGGTCATCGCCAAGGCGCGCGCGTTCATCGCTGAACATCAGACCGAGGAGCTGTCGCTCGGCCAAGTCGCCAAGGCGGTCAACATGAGCAGCTACTACTTTTGCAAGATGTTCAAAAAGGTCGCCGGCATTAATTTCACGGACTATGTGGCCCGCGTGCGAATCGAAAAATCCAAGAACCTGCTGCTGAACCCGAACCTGCGCGTTAGCGAAATCGCCTTCGAGGTCGGCTTCCAGTCGCTGACCCATTTCAACCGCGTCTTCAAAAAAATCCTCGGCCAGTCGCCGACGGAATACCGTGCGCAACTGCTGGCGCACTGACGGAGCAATGGCCAAGTCCCGCCCGCCGGCACCGTCGCGGATCATTTTAGACTCCACGATTGGCATTGGCTTTGGCCGCCGGATTTCCGATATTCCCGCCAAACGCGGGATGAAGGAAAACAAAAAAACGCCGGTGGCCGGCCGGTTGGCTCGATCAGAGTCCGCCGTCCACGACCACGAGGAACGGCTGCGGGCCATTCTGGACACCGCCGTCGAGGGCATCATTACCATTGACGAGCGCGGCACCATCGAGTCGTTCAATCCCGCCTCGGAAAAGATTTTCGGCTACCGGGCCGCCGAGGTCATCGGCAAAAATGTGAACGTGCTGATGACCACGCCGCACCGCGAGCAGCACGACGGCTATCTAGAAAACTACCGGGACACCGGTCACGCCAAAATCATTAACATCGGGCGTGAAACGGTTGCGCGCAAAAAGGACGGCACTTTGTTTCCGATTGATTTGTCGGTGAGCGAGGTGAAGTTGAGCGACCGGCGGATTTTCACCGGCTTTGTCCGCGATATCACGGAACGCAAACGGCTGGAAAAGGAGAACCTCGAAATCAGCGAACGCGAGCAGCGGCGCATCGGCCAGGATTTGCACGACGGACTTTGCCAGCAGCTCGCCGGCATTGAAATGTTGAGCCAGGTGCTGGCGCATAAACTGGAACCGCAATCCGCCGATGCCGCCGCCCGGGCGACGGAAATCGCCGGAGCGATCCGCGAAGCCATCGGCCAGACGCGGCTGCTCGCGCGCGGGCTTTCGCCGGTGACGCTGGAGGCGGAAGGCCTCATGTCGGCGCTGGCGGAGCTGGCGCTCAACACCGAAAAAATGTTCCGCGTGCGCTGTGTTTTTGACTGCCCGGAAAGCATCAAATTCGACGACCACGCGGCGGCGACGCATTTATTCCGCATTGCGCAGGAGGCAGTTTCCAACGCCATCAAGCATGGCCGGGCAAAGAGCATTTCCATCCAGCTGCGCGCGGAGGCAGAAGGTATTTCCGTGCGGGTGGCCGACAACGGCGTCGGTTTTCCAAAAAAGTTTTCCGGTGACAGCGGCATGGGTTTGCGCATCATGCAGGCGCGCATCGGCATGGTGGGCGGCACGTTGCGGGTAGACCATAATCCCGCCGGAGGCGTCACCGTGTTTTGCCACGCATCCAAAATTTGAGAAATAGCCATGGCCGCCAAAAATAAAAATCCCGCCCGCCGCCTGCTAATTGTGGACGACCACCCGATGATGCGCACTGGGCTGGCCCAGTTGATTGATAACGAGGACGACTTGAAGGTCTGCGCAGAAGCGGACACCGCCGGCCAGGCGCTCAATGCGGTCGCCAGACAACCGTTTGATTTGGCACTCGTGGATATTTCGCTGCCGGACAAAAACGGGCTGGAACTCATCAAGGACATCCGCGCCCTGAAACCAGACCTGCCGATCCTCGTCGTCTCAATGCACGACGAGATGATTTACGCTGAACGCGTGCTGCGGGCGGGGGCGCGCGGCTACATCATGAAGCAGGAAGGCGGACAAAAGTTTTTGCTGGCCATCCGGCAGGTGCTGGCGGGAAAAGTCTTTGTCAGCGAGAAAATGTCGGCGCGAATCTTGGAAACATTTTCCGGCAAGCAACCGGAGGTGTCCGATTCGCCGGTGAAGCGGCTGTCCGACCGCGAGTTTGAGGTATTTCAACTGATCGGCCAGGGTATCGGCACACGCGAAATCGCCGGGCGCCTGCATTTGAGCGTCAAGACGGTGGAGGTTCACCGCGCGAACATCAAGGAAAAGCTCCAGCTGACCACGGCGACGGAGCTGATCCGTTATGCTGTCCGCTGGCTGGATGCACAGGGCCGGAACTGACGGCTAATTTAAGAAATCAGTTTGGGTTCACTGTTTTTTACAAGATTGGGTGATAATTTGCCAAAAGCGGGAAAGTCGCCAGCCTTCGTCAATGTCATTTTCATGCCGGTAAATGATAACAACTAACTTTCAATTATGAGCACGATCGCCACCACTACTAATTCCATTGAATCCGCCCACGATATTTTGCGCCACACCAGCCGGCGGCCGCTGGATCCGATTTTTTCACCCAAATCCGTCGCCGTCATCGGCGCCACGGAAACGCTGAATAGCGTGGGCCGGACCATACTGGAAAACCTGATCAAGGGCGGTTTTGCCGGCAAGATTTTTCCGGTGAATCCCAAACGCCCCACCGTACTGGGCATTCAAGCATATCCCAGCATCACGGACGTACCGGAAAAACCGGATCTCGCAATCATCATCACCCCGCCGGCCACGGTGCCAGGCATCGTCAAGGATTGCGGCACAGCAGGCGTGAAGGGCGTCGTGATCATTTCTGCCGGCTTCAAGGAAATTGGCCCGGTTGGCGTGGAACTCGAACGTCAGGTTTTGGCGGAAGCCACAAAAGCCGGCATCCGCATCGTCGGACCGAATTGTTTGGGCGTGATGGTGCCCGGGGCAAAACTAAACGCCACCTTCGCGGCCGACATGGCCAAGCCCGGCAGCGTCGGTTTCATCAGCCAGAGCGGCGCGCTGTGCACGGCGATTCTGGATTGGAGCTTGAAGGAAAACGTCGGCTTCAGTGCATTCGTTTCGCTCGGCTCGATGCTCGACGTCGGCTGGGGCGATTTGATCAACCATCTGGGTGACGATCCGAACACGAAGAGCATTGTCATTTACATGGAATCCATCGGCGACGCGCGGGCGTTTTTGTCCGCCGCGCGCGAAGTGGCGTTGACCAAGCCGATCATCGTCATCAAGCCCGGCCGCACCGAAGCGGCCGCGAAAGCCGCCGCGTCGCACACCGGCTCGCTCACCGGCAGCGATGAAGTTTTGCAGGCCGCGTTCCAGCGCGTCGGCGTTTTGCGCGTCGAAGCGATTTCCGAATTGTTCGACATGGCGGAAGTGCTCGGCAAACAGCCGCGCCCGAAAGGCCCGCGCCTGACCATCGTAACAAACGCCGGCGGTCCGAGCGTCATTGCCACGGACATGCTCATCAGTAGCGGCGCGCAACTGGCTGACCTCACGCCAGAAACGATGGCGGCTTTCAACGCCATACTCCCGCCAACGTGGAGCCACAATAATCCGGTGGATATAATTGGCGACGCCAAGCCGGAGCTTTACGCGAAGTCGCTGGAAATCGCGTCGAAAGACCCGAACACCGACGGCATTCTCGTCATTCTCACGCCGCAGGCGATGACCGATCCGACCGCAACCGCCCAATGTCTGGTACCTTACGCACATATTCCGAACAAGCCAGTGCTCGCGAGCTGGATGGGCGCGGACATCGTGGCGAAAGGCGAGGACATTCTCAATGCCGCGCAAATTCCGACCTTCAAATATCCCGACCGCGCGGCGAAAGCGTTTTATTACATGTGGCGCTACAGCGAAAATTTGCGCCAGCTTTATGAAACGCCCGCGATGCCACAGGACGACGCGCATGGCGAAATTGACCGGGAGAAAGCGGCGACCATCATCGCCGAAGTCCGCAAATCCGGCCGCACGCTGCTCACGGAATTTGAGTCCAAGAAGCTGCTCGCGGCTTACGGCATACCAACTGTCGAGACGCACATCGCCACATCGGAAGGCGACGCGGTAAAACAGGCGGCGCGCCTTGGTTTCCCGGTGGTGCTGAAACTGCATTCCGAAACCATCACGCACAAGACGGACGTCGGCGGCGTGCAATTGAATCTGCGAACGGCCTCGGCGGTGCGCCAGGCGTGGAAGGCGATTGAATCTTCCTGCGTCAAAAAAGTCGGCAAGGAACATTTCCAAGGCGTCACCGTACAGCCGATGATCAAACTCGACGGCTACGAAATCATCATCGGCAGCAGTCTGGACCCGCAGTTCGGCCCAGTGCTGCTCTTCGGCACCGGCGGCCAATTGGTGGAAGTGTTCAAGGATCGCGCGCTCGGATTGCCGCCCCTCAACGCCACGCTCGCGCGGCGCATGATGGAACGCACCAAAATTTACACCGCGCTCAAAGGCGTGCGCGGCCGCAAGGCGACCAACATCGCCGCCATCGAACAGTTGCTGGTGCGATTTAGCCAGCTCGTCGTCGAACAGCCGTGGATTTCGGAAATTGACATCAATCCCCTGCTGGTCTCGGCCGAACGCATTTTTGCACTGGACGGCCGCGTCGTGTTGCACGATCTCAAGACGCCGGAAAGCAAGCTACCGCATCCCGCCATCCGACCGTATCCGATTCAATACGCCACGCCGTGGAAATTGAAAAACAAGACGCCGATATTCATCCGCCCGATCAAGCCGGAAGACGAGCCGCTCATGGTCAAGTTCCACGAGACCTTGTCCGAGGAAAGCGTCTATAACCGCTATTTCGCCGCGCTAAAGCTCTCGCAGCGCGTCGCGCACGAACGCCTCACGCGTATTTGCTTCAATGATTACGACCGCGAAATTGCGCTCGTCGCCGAGTTGAAAGTCCACAAAGGCGAGGAGAAGAAGGTTCTCGGTGTCGGCCGCTTGAGCAAACAGCACGGCGGCAGCAACGCGGAATTTGCCGTGCTCGTCAGCGACGAATGGCAGCGCCAGGGACTGGGCTGCGAACTCCTCAAACGCCTGATTGAAATCGGCCGGGTCGAAAAACTCGCGCGCATCAGCGGCGTGATTCTGGCGGAAAACCACGCGATGCAGCATATCTGCCGCAAGGTCGGGTTCAAGGTTGTTCACGAGCCGGACAACAATTCCTACCAGGCCAGTTACACCTACTGACGGCTGGTAATCAATCAAGTATTAAGAACGGGCTTTGGCATTTTGAGGGCCAAAGCCCGTTTGCAATTGCCGGCCAAAAAATTCGGCGGAATTAGTTATGAGTTCGCAACCGCCGCTCGAAGGCGGCCAGCGTTTCCGGGCTGACGTGGTGCTCAATGCCTTCGGCATCCAGCTCGGCCGTTTTTTTGGGAATGCCCAGGGAATGCAGAAACGCAACCACAATCTGATGCCGCTGCTTGCTTTCGGCGGCCAGCGTGCGACCGGCTTCGGTCAAAAAAATTGCCCGGTAAGGCTTGGTGTTTACATAGCCCGACCGTTGCAGGCGGGCCAGCGTGCGGTTCACTGTCACATGCGTCACGCCCAGGCGCCGCGCCAAGTCCACCACGCGCGCCTCGCCCAGCGCGGCCATCAAATCGGCAATGGCCTCGGCATAATCCTGGGCGGTTTCGAGTGCGTGATCGCGCCGGGAACGGCGGAAATTTTCCGCCTGCGGCACCGGCGCGGATGCGGACGGCTTGGATCGGGAACGGCGCATGACGGGGGCAGCGTAACCAGCGCCGCCGGTTTTAGTCGAGGTTTTATTTTGTAACCGACGCTACATTCGAATTGACACCGGCGGCGCGACGCTGTAACTAAAGCTACATTTTATGCGATGAACGATTCCGAACACCAGAACCAGGAGCCTCGGCCGAGCCTTTCGGAATCCTACCAAACCGTGGCCGTGCCGAATGCGCGGGCCGGTTTCTGGCGGCAATGGCTGGCGTTCTCCGGCCCGGCAATTCTCATCAGCGTCGGCTACATGGACCCCGGCAACTGGGGCACCGACCTCGCCGGCGGCGCGCAGTTTAAATACGGCCTGCTCTGGGTCGTGGCCCTCGCGAGCTTCATGGCGGTGATTCTCCAGATTATTTCCGCGCGGCTCGGCGTCGCCACCGGCAAGGACTTGGCGCAATGTTCCCGCCATTTTTATCCCCGCTGGACGCGGTGGCCCAACTGGATCACGATGGAAATCGCCATCGCGGCAACCGATCTCGCGGAGGCGCTGGGCAGCGCCGTCGCGCTGAACCTCCTGTTTCACATCCCGATCGCCTGGGCGATTGTCATCACCGCGTTTGACGTGCTGCTGCTGCTGGCCTTGCAGGGCATGGGCATGCGGATGATTGAGGCGGTCGTTTCGGTTTTTGTGCTGACCATCGGCGTGTGCTACGCCATTGAAATTTTCGTCCTGCCGCAAACCCAGCCGGGCCTGTCCGAAATGGCCCTGGCGCTGGTCCATCCGGATTTGCGCCAGGCCGGGATGCTGGTGGTCGCCATCGGCATGATCGGCGCGACGGTGATGCCGCATAACCTTTACCTGCATTCGGCGCTAGTGCAGTCGCGCAAATTCGGCCGCGACGAAAATTCCATCCGCACCGCCATCAAGTTCAACACGGTGGACGCCGCCGTCGCGCTGACCGTGGCGTTCTTCGTCAACGCAGCGATTCTCGTGCTAGCCGCGCTGGTTTTTTACGGCAAAAGCAGCGTCGTGGTGGCCGGCGGACAAGTCGTCAATTTCAGCCCGGACAGCGACTGGATTCGCATCGCGCATTTAACGCTCGCGCCGCTGCTGGGCACGACGGCGGCGAGTACGCTTTTTGCGGTGGCACTGCTGGCCAGCGGCCAGAGCAGCACCATCACCGGCACGCTGGCCGGCCAGGTCGTGATGGAAGGTTTCATGAACTGGCGCATGCGCCCGTGGCTGCGGCGGATGATTTCAAGGCTGCTCGCGGTGGTGCCGGCCATTTTCATTGTCTGCATCCGCGGCATCAGCAGCATCACCGACCTAGTGAACTTGAGCCAAGTGATCCTTTGCCTTATCCTGCCGTTTGCCATGTTCCCGCTGCTGCATTTCACGTCGTCGCGCAAAATCATGGGCCCGTGGCGCAATGGCTGGTTCCTGTTGACGCTCGGCTGGGCCAGCGTGATTGCCATCACCGTGATGGACATTTACAGTTTGCCGGAATCGCTCAAGGATGCCTGGCGCATCATCGCCGGCCATTGACGCCCAACCGCGAAACGTATGTATAAAAAAATCCTGGTGGCCCTGGAAAACAGTCCGGCGGATGAAACTATTTTGCCACACATCGCGGAGCTGGCGCAACGGTTCGGCTCCAGCCTGCTGCTGCTGCACGTCGCGGACGGCTGGGCGGCCCGGAATTTTCACAAGCTGGAGCTGGCCGAATCGGAAGAGATGAAGGAGGACCGCGCCTACCTCGAAAAGATTGCCGTCACGTTGCGCGCCCAAAAATTTCCGGTCACCACGCTGCTGGCGCTGGGCAATCCGCCGGCAGAAATTCTGAAGGCGGCCGCCAAGGAACAATGCGACCTGATCGCCATGACGAGCCACGGCCACCGATTTTTTGGCGACCTATTTCATGGCAGCACCATCACGCAAGTGCGACATCACACCACCATTCCCCTGCTCGTCCTGCGGGCCAAAAAAAATTAGAACGGGCCACCAAAAACTAAAAAAATAGCATTTTAGTCAACCAACCGCCGGGTAAGGTTTCCGTAGGCGTCAATCCGGCGATCGCGCAGAAACGGCCAATGGATGCGCGTGGCATCCACCTGGGCAAGATCCACGGGCACGACCAGGATTTCTTCCTCGCTGCCACCGGCCTTGGCCAGGATTTCGCCGGAGGTGCCGGCGACGAAACTTTGGCCCCAAAACTCAATGCCGTCGCCGCCCACACCGGCAAGAATTTCGTGGCCGATGCGGTTGGCCACGGCGACATAGCAGCCGTTGGCAATGGCGTGGCTGCGCTGGATGGTTTCCCACGCGCCGTGCTGCCGCAGGCCGAATTTTTTCTTTTCGCCGGGATGCCAGCCGATGGCCGTCGGATAAAAAAGAATTTCCGCGCCTTGCATCGCGGTCAGGCGCGCGGCTTCGGGATACCATTGGTCCCAGCAAATCAAAACGCCGATTTTTGCATATCTGGTCTGCCACGCCTTGAAGCCGAGATCGCCGGGCGTGAAATAAAATTTTTCATGGAACAGCGGGTCGTCGGGAATGTGCATTTTCCGGTAGCTGCCCAGCAGCGAACCGTCGGCGTCAATCACGGCGGCGGTGTTGTGATAAACGCCGGCGGCACGCTGCTCAAACAGCGAGGCGATGATGACCACCTTGTGCTTCTTCGCCAGCTGGCAAAAGGCGTCGGTGCTGGGGCCGGGGATTTTTTCGGCGAGCTTGAAATTGGCGTGATCCTCGCTCTGGCAGAAATACTGCGTGCGGAAAAGTTCCTGCGTGCAGATGATTTTAGCGCCGGACTTGGCGGCGCGTTCGACCAGCGCGAGGGTTTTCTTCAGGTTTGCCTCCGGCCGGCTGGAAACGGAGGTTTGAATCAGCCCCAGTTTGACGAGGGATGAAGCGGCGCGTTTCATGCGCTAGGGGTTATCCTGAGACTTCAGCCGCGCGGTTTCTTCGAGCACGATGGTCTTAAACTGCGGATCTTCCGGCAGCGCCTTGGCAGGTTCCTGGCCAAACAACTCGCGGATATATTTGCCCAGCGTTTCGTTGGTCGGGCCGTAGCCGGAACCGTAAATGTAAACCTCCAAGTCATGCATCAACTGGTCGGCGGTCGGATAACGGCGATTTGGGTCATGCGCCAGACAGTGATGCAAGATGTCGTTAAGCTTGTCGTCAATGCGCGGATCGAGCACACGGAAATCGGGAATCGGCTGGTTAAGGATTCGGTTGCGCGATTCCTCGGCGGTCGCGCCCTTGAAAATGTTGCGGCCAAGCAGCAGATGCGCCAGCACCACCCCGACGGAAAACAGGTCTGAACGCTTGTCCGTAACCTGGAAATCCGCCTGCTCAGGACTCATGTAATCTGGCTTGCCGGCGACGACTTCGCCTTCCTGGTCGGTGAGAAAACCTTTTGCCTTGGCGATGCCAAAATCGGTCAGTTTCACGTCGCCCTCGAAGGCGATCATGATGTTTTTGAAACTCACGTCGCGGTGGACGATGCCGAGCGGCTTGCCGTTTTTGTCGGACTTGGCGTGCGCGTAGCCCAGGCCGCGGGCGACGCGGCTGGTGATGAACACGGCCAGCTCCTTTGGCAGCGTCCGGCGTTTGTCGGCCATTTGATGGGTGAACTGTTCCAAGTTCACGCCGCGGATCAATTCCATGGCGATGAACGCCACGCCATTCGTCTCGCCGAGCTGGTAGGTCTGCACGATGTTCGTGTGAATCAAGTCGGCGACGAGCTTGGCCTCGCCAACAAAGTTCTCGATGAACATTTTCTGGCTCGCGAAATTGGGCCGGATGATCTTGATGGCGACGCGCTTGACAAACTCACGCGCACCGCGCTGCTCGGCTTCATACACAATGCCCATGCCGCCCTCAAAGATTTTGCGGACAATTTCGTAGCGGAATTCGTTCTGGATGGTGAAAAGCGCCACGCGCGAATGGTCGGAAATTGTCCTGCGATGTCAAGTCTGGTGGCGGACGAGCGCTGAAAAAATCCGCATTTTTTTGCTTTTTTCGCTTGCACGCCGGCCGCATTGGATTTTTACTCGACTCAAGTCTGGTGACTTTTTCGGACTAGACAAACAACAACAAACAAACAACCAAGACATCAAATATGGCAAAAGCACTCTCCAAAGCCCAAATCGCCGCGCTCGTAGCGGAGAAAAACGGACTCTCCAAAAAACAAGCGGTCGAGATTCTCGACTTTATCGCCTCGCTCGCCTACAAGCATGCGAAAGACACTTTCACGCTGCCCGGCATCGGCAAGCTGGTGCTCAAGAACCGCGCCGCCCGCATCGGCCGCAACCCCAAGACCGGCGAACAGATCCAGATCAAGGCCAAGCGCGTGGTCAAATTCCGCGTGGCGAAGGCGGCGAAGGATGCCATCCTCGGCACCAAGTAATTTTAATTACATTCAAAATCGAGCGCTCCGACAACGGGGCGCTTTTTTTATTCCCCGGTCAGCTTGAGGTCCGAGTAATCGCCGGTCAACCGGCCGCCTAGACTATCGCTGTCCGTCATGACCCCGATGCCCACAATTTTCGGCCGGGGCAGGTCGGGGAAAACTTTTCGCCAGTCCGCCGCCACGTCGCGTTCCTCGGCCAACCAGCGCCCAGCTTTGGCATTGCCGGATTCCAAAACAAAAATCTGCGCGCGGCCGGACTTGGGATGTTCCAGCATGGTGCCCACCGGCTCCACGTCGGCCCACAGGTAATTCAGCGTGCGCGGCGGCCCGATGAACGTGTCAAACGCCACAAACAAGCGCGCCGCGTGGTCGAACTTTTTCAGGTCGCGTTCCGAGCCGTTGGTGTTTACGCCGTCAATTTTCCAACGCCAGCGCAGCCGCAACTTTGCCGGCGGCAAAAGATCGAGCTGGTGACTCAAGGCCGAGCAGGAATTGTCCGCCACGCCCTGTAGGTAAAAATTGGTGCCGGTGGCGATCACGGTATAATCTGTCGGCTTCTTGAAAAACGCGACGTTCTCCCAGCCGGCGGACACGCCATGCGAAAAACTTTCAGAAAAGAGCGTTGGCTCCGCCGCCGCGCCGGCCAGCGCCAGCGCAGAAAAAACAACAGCCAGTAAAATTTGGCTCAGCACGGCGCAATAAATACCGTTTCCCGCCGCAAAACAGAAGTAACAATTCCATGACCGGCATGAGGGTGATAGGGCGCCGGCGTTTTATTGCTTGAGTTCGGCGCGGCGGCTTGCGAATTAACAGCCGGATTTTCGCAAGCGCATGTTCAAATTCCTCATCCTCCGCCCAAAATGGATGGTGGTCGCCGTCGGCGTGCTGGCCTTCTGGCTCACGCAAAAAGACTGGCTCACCGCTTCCCACCTGTGGCAGAAGGCCGAAGGCACGCTGATTGACCGGCGCTACCTTTTGCGCGGCGAGGATCTGCCGGATCCGAACGTCAAACTCGTCGGCCTGGGCACCAGCTCGTTCAAGCTGGACACGCTGGCACCGGAAGAAATCGCCGCGTCGCCGACGTTGCAGTTGATGCAGCATCCGTGGCCGTGGGATCGCCGCGTGTATGCGGCGATTTTGGAGAAGCTGATGGGCGCCGGCGCGAAAGTGGTGATGTTCGACTTTGTATTCCCCAGCCAGACCGAAGGCGATGATGTCTTCGCCCAAGCGCTCGAAAAATACCAAGACCGGGTGGTCATCGGCGAAATGTTTGCCGACGAACAAGGCGCCGACAACCACACCAAAAAACTGACGACCCCAAACGAACGCCTCTTGCTGCCAGGCACGGAAACCGTCGTCGGCCTGGTCAACATCTGGACCGATTCCGACGAGGTCGTCCGGCACGGGCATTACCGGACTTCCATTGAACGTGAATCCGGTTTGCGGGGATATCCCAACAACCTAACGCACATCACGGTGCTGGCCGCCAAGAAGTTCACCGGCAAAACCATGCTGCCGCTCGAGGACCGGCCAACGTTGGTTGATTTCCAAGGCTACGCCGGAACCTACCGTCCGCTGCCGGTGGAAAACATGTTCGTGGACGCGCTTTGGAAAAAGCCGCCATTCGACAGCGGGCTGACGTTCAGCAACCAGATCGTCATCGTCGGCCCGATGGCGGAAATATTTCACGACGTCCACACGACGCCGTTCGGGGAAACGCCCGGGCCGGAAGTGCAGGCGCAAATGCTGGCGGCGCTGCTGCACGGCTCGTGGCTGACTGAAACCTCGCCGGCGGTGGATTTAATGATCGCCTTGGGCGCGATGATTGTGGCGCTGCTGATCTGCCTCGGCATTCCCCAGGCGCTCCTCAAGGGACTGCTGCTACTCGCCGTCACGGTGGCATTTCTGGCGGGCAGCCAGCTGCTGTTCAACAATTACAAACTGGTCGTGCCGATGATGCCGGCGCTGTTCTGTCTCGTCACCACCGGCTCGTTTGGAATCATTTTTGAATACACGCTGGAACAGTTTGAACGGCGGCGCTACCGCAATGTGCTGGACCGCTATGTTTCCAAAAACGTCGCCCGGACGATTCTGGAAGACCGCCGCTCGTTCGTCGAGGCGCTGAAAGGCCGCAAGCAGCCGGTGACGGTGCTGTTCTCGGACATCCGCGGCTTCACGACGATGACGGAAAGTTCAGATGCCGGCAAACTCGTCGCGCAGCTCAATGAATATTTTTCCGACATGGTCGGCAGCGTTTTGCAGCACAACGGCACGCTGCAAAAATTCATCGGCGACGCCATCATGGCCGTCTGGGGCGACACATTCAGCGCGGGGGTTGAAACCGATGCGCGCCGGGCGGTGACCGCCGCGCTGCAAATGCGCGCGGCGCTGGCCAGGCTGAACGCCGGCTGGCAGCAGAATTCCGACCGCTCAAAATTATCCATCGGCATCGGCGTCAACCACGGCGAAGTCATCGTCGGCAACATCGGCCATCCGCAGCGCATGGAGTTCACCGTGCTCGGCGACGGCGTGAACCTGGCGGCGCGCCTGGAAAGCGCGACGAAACAGTTTCACACAGACATCCTCGTCGGCGAGCAGGTAGAAAAACTGACGCGGGAGTTTTTTGTTTTTCGCACCGTGGATTTGCTGACAGTGAAAGGCAAAACCAAGCCGGTCGAGGTCTTTGGCCTGTTGAGCGACCGCTCGCAACCGCCGCCGACGTGGCTGGTGACGTATCATGCCGCCGTCAAACTGTATCGCCAGCGGCAGTTCCCGGAGGCCGCCGACCGGTTTGAATTCACCCGGCAGGAAATCGGCGGCGCAGATTTCCTCTGCGAGATGTATCTTTCCCGCTGCCGCGCCTATGAACTCAGTCCGCCGCCGGCGGACTGGGACGGCTCGTTCACGCTGGCCGAAAAGTAAAACGCCATTTGCCGGCTATGAGCATCGGTGGTATAATAAGATTGGATTTGACCTAATAGCCCGGTTAATTTAACAAAGCAGTTTGTCGGTGAGGCGAAAAACAACCCGCAGGAATAACATGAAGAAGCAGGCCGTACTATTGCTGTGTTTTGGTGGCATTGCCGCCATCTCCACCAGCCGCGCCATGGATCTCAAGGAGTCCAAGGTTACGCAGGTGGTCAACGATGTGCAGATCATTTCCGCCACCGATCAAAAGCCCAAAACTGCCGCCGTGAACGACCGCTTTTCCATGCCGGACATATTGCGGACCGGCACGGCCTCACGCGCGGAGCTGGTTGCGCCGGACGAAACCGTCACCCGCGTGGGAGCCAACACGATTTTTTCGTTTGATCCCGCGAAACGCACGATTGATCTGAAGCAAGGCAGCCTGTTATTCCATTCGCCGCACGGCAAAGGCGGCGGCACCATCCAGACCGGCTCGGCCACGGCTTCGGTACTGGGCACCACGCTGATTGTCACCACCACGCCCAGCGGCAGCTTGAAAGTGCTCGACCTGGAAGGCGAAGTGGAGGTGAAGTTCCTGAATGGCCTGAAGCAAAAACTGGATCCCGGCCAGATGACTTTCATTTTACCGGGCGGCAACCAACTGGCCCCGGTCATCATTTTCCGACTGGACGAACTGACCCAGAACAGCCTGCTGGTGAAAGGATTCAACCAGTCGCTCGACTCGCTGCCGCTCATCCAGAACCAGATTGAAAAGCAGATCAAGCTGATCGAGTCGGGCAAGGCGACCGATACCGGTCTGGATGTCGGCAACAATGCCGGCCCGAACCAAGTCGAGGTGCTCGATGTGAATTCGATCCCGCATGGCCAAGACCTGCTTCCGCCGAAGGTGGCACCCAATATCAACGATGCGGAAGCCGCGGATGCGACCCTCAACCAACCTTCGCTGACCGACGCGACCATTCCGACGCCGCCGGTTCATGTTTTCACCGGCACGCCGTTTTCACTGGCCGGAAATGATTTTTTAAATGGACAGGCTTTCTCCGGTTTTGTCGCCCGCAATATTTTTGTCAACCCGCCCGCAGCCGGGCTGGATCCGCTGGTCGTGGATTTGAGTCCCTACACCAGCCAGGCTGAATTTGATCTTGTCGCGGTCAACAACTTGAATCTGGAAGGCTCGGTGAGATTCAACGGGCTTTCGGATCAGGACAATCTTTCGCTGATCGCCGGGCACCAGCTAGCGCTGACGCCGGGCATCGCCGTGCGCGCCGATGTGAAGAATTTTCTATTATCCGCTCCCGCCACGCTGACTTTTGACGGCGTGAGTCTTTATAATTTTGCCAACAATATCACCCTCAATTCCGGCGCGGATGCCAGCTTCTTGGACAACGCGCTGGTCTATGCCAACGGCAAATTGACCATCAACGTCGGCGGCAACATTTTCGCCAACGGCTCCCATTTTATCGCCGACAGTGCGCTGTTTACGCCCTTGAGCGGCAGCATTATGTTCGACAACGTCACCTTGGACGCCAACAGCCTGCTCATTTTCATCGCACCGCAGACCATCAGCTTAAACAACTCCACCATCACATCACCCGCCGTCACGCTGGACGGCAGCGGCAACTCCACTGTTTCTATTAACAACTCCACGATCAACGCCTCCAGTCTCCTGACCGTGCTCGCCCCCAACGACCTCACCATTGCCGGCTCCACGCTTAAATCTGATGCCGGGTCCGGGTCCGTCAAATTGATTTCCGGGGTCAGCCTCCTGTCCGTCACCGGCACGGCCATCACAGCGCATTACCTCACGTTGAATTCCGGCGACGGCATTCTGCTGGATGCCAGCGGCCAAACCTTGACCGCCACTGGCAGCGGCGCGACCGCCAATCTCACGGCCGCCAATCTGATTACCGTCAACAACACTGACTTCACGCCTTATGCCACGGTAAACCTGGCGGCCAACACCATCAACTTAAGCGACGTTGCCTTTGGCGGCGGCAGCGCGGTCACCTTGAAAAGCCTCCTCGGCCTGTTGAACGTCGGCTCCTCCGTGCCGGGCGATGTGAATTTCATTCAGAACGTCACCTACGGCGGCAACCCCGCGCAAAACTACGTCAACAACGGGGGTGGAATCACCGTGACCACGCTGCATTGATTTGTTAAATCTTATTGCATGATTTCAACCAGAACCGGCGTTTTCCTGGTTTTCTTTTCCGGCGGCGGCGTGGCTTTGTTCGCCCAGCCCGCCGCCATTGAGCAGTTGCAAAACAACCA
>Ga0302266_10000802_pt1 | contig 30923 bp, 22 predicted proteins | sample III_Bog_E1_2_FD_194559 | JGI IMG/M metagenome (GOLD analysis project Ga0302266, IMG submission 194559) | Peat permafrost microbial communities from Stordalen Mire near Abisko, Sweden - III_Bog_E1_2 | ecosystem: Environmental > Terrestrial > Soil > Wetlands > Peat | place: Sweden: Abisko...
CCCACGCATCGCGCGCTCATTGCGCAATCCGTGGGATCGAACTCGCGTGCCTCGACCCGGCCCCGTGGAACCTAGTCTGACACTGCGCGCCAGCGGTTGAAACCCGCTTCTCCGCAAATGAACCACGCTGGATACTTCTAATTTTTCCCCTGGGCCCGAATTGCGGGTGTCCCATCCTCGACCGGCGGCTTCATCGCCGGGCAGGGTGGGTTATCGAGCGCAGCTCGACCGCCTCTAGACCGCAATCGAACACGCCGCCGAGCGTTCCGCTCCATCAGCCCAAGTACGCACTAACCCTGTGTTCCACTTCTTTGGGATTACCAAGCTGACACTCCCAGAGAACCAAGGTTCTCCAACCGAGGAGCTTCAGCGCGCGAATGTGTTCCCGGTCTCTCTCGACATTACGCACAAGTTTCGGTACCCAATAGGATTCCCTGCTAGTCGGCACCCTGCCCTCGCGACACCCCTTATGTTGGTGCCAAAAGCAGCCATGCACAAATATGACTTTCTTCCGGCTGCGAAACACTAGATCAGGTTTCCCCGGAAGATCTTTCGCGTGCAATCGATACCGGTACCCCAACCCATGCACCAACCGCCGGACCAGCATCTCTGGCTTCGTGTCCTTGCTGCCAATGCGACCCATATTGCGGGAACGGCGCTCTGGAGTCAGCTTATCCATGGATCAACGCCTATCGTATGGAATCGTCTTTCTCGTTTTGGAACCTTAATCGATATTGCTCCGCTCAATTCTATTCCGCATACTGGCTGCGATGGACACATACGCACGAAGGCTTGATCCATCCCACCGCGACTACGAGCTCTTGACGAAGATAGAGCAGGCGCTCGTACGCCAGGCTGGCGGATGGGAAAAGTTTTGCGTCGACATCCCACGATTGCTGCGGCAAGCGATCGACGAGGTCATCGACTCCTATCGCTCTGGCAGGTTCACCGTTGCAGAGTTGGAGAAAACCGAAAAAACCTACCTCGGCACAAAGATCGAGATCCTCCTCCGCAATCACCTGAAACTCAAGAAAGGAAAGATCCTGGACTTGGACGTCGACGGAATCGAGGTCGACGTCAAGAACACCATTGGCAAGAACTGGACGATTCCCAACGAAGCACATAACCACCCATGCCTTTTCATAAGTACCGACGAAAAGAAAGCAGTCTGCACCGTAGGTCTAATGCTGGTTCGTCCCGAGGTACTCAACCCAGGACGGAACCGCGATCAAAAAGCCACCGTAGCCGCCGCTTCTTTCGAGCATATTCACTGGCTATTGTTCAATGCGCCCTATCCAGAAAACTTCTGGGAAAAAATCGGCGGAGCCGCCTTGAAAAAACTCACAGCGCCAAGAGGAGGAACGGACCGGCTAGTATTGCTCTTCAGAAACTACCCGAACCAGCCAATCTCTCGAACAATCGTGCAGGCCCTCGCTCAACAAAAGGACTATATGAGGAGACTCAGAGCGAATGGAGGAGCGCGCGACTTATTATCCAAGGAAGGTGTCGCGCTTCTCTCAGGCAACTATGACCGAGCGATTATTGAAAGACTCGGACTCCCAGCAATCGGCAAAGACTACTTCGTCTCGTTTAAACCAGAGAAGACAGAAGATATCGCTCTCCTTAGAGATCGGCGGAAGATTCGCTAATTCTCATCCGGCAATTCTTAGACGGCTGAGCTTCGATTCCAGGCATTCGCGAACCTGAGTCGAAACCGCACATGCTACGGGCGGAGGAAATGCATTCCCAACCTGCCTGTACGCAGCTGTCTTCCCGCCGGAGAATTCCCAATCATCTGGGAAGCCCTGGATACGCGCGGCCATGCGAACGGTGAGACGTGGCATCCCTACAAAATCGCGTTCTGGTGCATCGCTCGCTAGCGTACTTCCATTCACGCCGAGAGAAGCCCAGGCCGCTCGCGCACGTGTCGGGCCAAGGTCAGGGCCGCCATGCTTCTTGCTGCCGCCAACCAAAGTTGGAGCCACCTCGGATGCGCGATCCCGCCAGGCCTTCGCACCCAACCATCCATTTGCAGACATTAAGTCGTACAGGGCTTTACCAACCGTCGGCGTTGCGCTTCGATCAATCGTCGGCCAATCGAAAGTATGTTCCATCCCTTTCCGAATCGCTACGAAGTTAACGCGAGGACGAAGCTGCGGCACACCGTAATCACATGCGTTCAGGAGAGCCCAATCGGTCCAGTAGTTCGGAAGTTGGCTCGCAATATAGGTGCGGTAATCCGTAAATACAGCATCGAGAATTCCGCGCACGTTTTCAATGACGATAGCCTTCGGCTTCACCTCTTGAATGATGCGCAACGCTGCCGGGAAGAGGTTCCTCTCATCCGCCGAACCGAGTTGCTTACCAGCTTTCGAGAACGGAGGACACGGAAGTCCCGCCGCGATCACATCCACACCGCTATATGGTTTGCCGTCGAAGTAGTTTAGGTCCTCTTCGAGCACGTTCCATTTAGGGCGATTGAAGCGCAGCGTTTTGCAAGCGAACGCGTCAAGCTCAACCAAGCCGACATGCTCGTAGCCAGCATTCTCAAATCCCAACGCCTGACCACCAGCGCCCGCACATAGCTCCAAAACGGTAGGCTTCATATCTTCTCTTTATATTCGCTGAAGGGCTCTGGAAAACGGGGAAATAACTTTTAGATAGCCAAGCGTTCCCTATTTGGCACTGGCCGGGTGTCCCACATCTCGCTTTCGAGATGTGGGTATCCGTTGTCTGTTCCAACCAGCAACCAGCAACTTGTTGTCAAGACCCTCGACCCTCCAAATTCCCCATAACTAACTCTATTTCAATCACTTAAAAGTTAAAAATAGTTGGCATAGTAGTTATGCCCAACCTGCTATCCTTAAAATAGAGCATAAGAAAGCAAAGTCTCGCACTCACCTTCGGCTCCTTTGTTTTCTTATATTTAGCATCTAACTCGTTTAGAAGAGGTGCTTTGCAGGCAAATGTCTGGAACTCTATGGTTTCAGAGACTTTATCGTAGGGGGGTAGGGGGGGTACAAGACAACCGAGGATGCCTTTGCCTCGCACTATGCCTTTGCGAAGACCACCACGCTGTTTGCGGGGATGACGATGCTGGCTGAGGTGGGCTGGTTGTGCAGCGGAGGGCCGTCGGCGGTGATGCCACCGTCGTTGCCTGCGACCTGTGGGTTGACCAGTACGCCGTTGGCGTTGCAACTGTCGTAGGCGTCGCTGTTGAAGACTTCGACCCAGCGGCCAGCGGAGGGGAAGCCGAGCTGATAGCTGCCCCAGGTGGATTCGCTCAAGGTGGCGACGACGACTACGTCGCGGCCAATGCCGGGGACCCAGCGCTGGAAGGCTATGACGCGGTCGGCGTCGGAGGTGTAGAAGACGTTGAGGCCCTCGGCGCGGAGGGCGGGCTGCGAGTTGCGCAGGGCGATGGCGGCCTGAGTGAAGTGGAGGTGGTCGGCCATGGCGGGATCGGTGGCGTGACCGTTGGAGGCTGGGGCGAGTCCTCCCCACCAGATGAGGTGGGCCGGGGAGCGCGGGTCCGGGCACCACTGCTTGTCTTCGAGGAACTCCTGACCCATGAAGAGCTGGGGGATGCCCGGCGCGGCCAGCAGCAACGCCATGGCCACGCGGGTGCGGCTGCGGGCGTACCAACTGCGCTGGTTGGAGCCGTCGGCGAGCGCCGGGACGCGTGGCTGCTCGCCGAGCTTGACGATGTCGTGGTTCTCCACGCAGGGGACGGTCTGCCAGGAGTGGGCGATGCCGGTGGGCCAGAGGGAGCGGGCGATGCCGCTCATCTCGACGGATGCCCCCGCACCCTGAGCGGCCTGGCCGATGGCGGAGCGGATGGTCTCGCGCAGTCCGTCGTGCTGCACCGCGTCGAAGCCGAGGCCGCCAGAATTCACCGGAGAAACCATCAGCTCGGTGGGCGCGCCGAACTCCGCTGGCCAGTACTCGGCGTTCTGCAAGGCGCGGGGATTGACGGCGCGCACCGCCTCGGTCAGATCCTTGCAGAACTCCCATCCGCTGGCGTTGTTCATCGACAGCAACATGCTGATCTCGTCGTAGCGGAAGCCGTCGGCGTGCAACTCCTGAAGGTGGCCAAGCGCATTGTTGCGCAGAAATCCGCGCACGTCCGCATTCCACAGCGCAAACGAGAGGCCGCCGACGAAGCCCTGATCCGTGAAGTAGAGGCTCTGATTGTTGTCGTAGGCGCCGCTTGAATTTGTTGCGATGGCGCGTTCCCAGAAGTAGAGGCTCTCATCATCGCCGTGGATGACGCCGGAGGGTGCGACGGAGGTGGGTACGTCATAGGTTTGCGACCATCCACCCGCGTGGTTGTAAACCACGTCGAAGCAGACCGCGATGCCGTAGACGTGCAGCAGGTCCACCATCGCTCTCATCTGCGCCACTGCGGGCGTGATGTCGGCGAGCGTCATGGGCGCGAAGCCCTTGGCGGCGAGCAGGCGGTTGATGGTGGTGAGATAGCCCGCGAGGGCGGCCGCGTCGTAGACCGTGTAGTCGAACTCCGGCGAGTAGAGGTCCGCGCCCTGGTAGCCGAGGCCGGGATAGCCCTGCGAGGGCGAGTCCTCCTCCTCGTAGACGGGGAGCGGCTGGACTACGTTGACGCCGAGGGCGGCTAGATACGGGATATTCTCCAGCACATCGAGAAAGGTCGAGGCGCGGCCCGGCGCGGACGGCGCGTAGGTGCCGATGTGGAGCTGATAGACGACCATGTCGGCGAAGTCTGGCGTGCGGAAGGCTGCGTCGTGCCAGGGGTAGGCGTTGGCCGAGCGGATAATTGCTGGGCAGATGGGAAACGGAGTAGCCGGATCGTTGGCCAGTTCGCGGGCATAGGGATCGCGCTTGGTGCCGCTGGAACCGGGGCCGACGACGTAAAAGAGGTAGGTGTCACCTTCGGCGGCATCGGGGAGGAATCCCGACCAGTAGCCGTTGGCGTCTTTGGCGAACAGGAGGTCGGGCGTCTGCCCGGTGCGGGGCGTGCCGTTGAAGACACCGTTGAGATAGACCGCGGAGGCGCGCGGGGCCCAGACACGGAAGGTCGCGCCGGGGCCGGGAAGTCCCTGGCCGGAGAGGAGCGTCGCGCCCATCGGCGTTGCCGGGGTACAGTTCGCCTGCGAGATCATGCAGTCTCCATCGTCTACACCCCCATCTTCGCACCCCGTCTTCGCAGCCCCACTTGTGCGGGTGGAATATTTGTCATCCGGGGCAGCGCCGGGTGATATGCTTTCGCCATTCGGAAATCAGGGCCCCTATGACTCGCAGAGTATCTTGCTTCGCCTTCGCTGCATTCCTCTCTTCCGCTGCATTTCTCACTTGCACAACATTGGATGCCGCCATGGCGCAGGCTGCTCCCGCTGTGGCTCAGACGACTTCCGCTATGGCGCAGGCCGCCCCCAACGGGTGCCCCGCGCCTCCCGCGGTGCTCAAGTTGACCCAGCCCAACATCTTCAGCGAGCAGCAGGAGCAGTGGCTGGGCGACGCGATGGCGGACCAGATCGAGCGCTACTACAAGCCGGTGCAGGACCCGGCGGAGAACGAGTACCTCGACCGCATCGTGAAGCGGCTTCTGGCCGCTCTGCCGCCGACGACCATCCAGTTCAAGGTCCTGCTGGTGGATTCGCCCGAGGTGAATGGTTTTTCGCTGGCCGGGGGACGCGTCTACCTGACGCGCAAGCTGGTGGCGAATGCGAAGAACGAGGACGAGGTGGCGTCTGTGATCGGGCACGAGATGGGGCACATCCTGTCGCACCAGTTCGCCATCGAGACGACGGCGGACATGAAGCGGCTGCTGGGCGTCACCAGCGTCGGCGACAAGGCCGACATCTACGCGAAATTCCAACAGTTGGTGGATGCGCGGATGAAGGACAAGCACCCGGGGCCGGGCGGCGACAGCGATGAAAAACAGAACGAGGCGGACACGGTTTCTGTCTATGCAACGGCAGCGGCGGGCTATCGTCCGCAGGCATACGGCGAGTTTTGGGACCGGATGTTCTTCGTCGATGGCAAGGTGGGCGGGAAGCTCTCGGACTTTTTCGGCAGCACCAAACCGGAACAGAAACGCCTGCGCGCGATTCTGATGCTGATCAACGCACTGCCTTCTGGATGCGGCGCGACTGCGGTGAGCGACAGCGCGGAGTTCGAGCGCTGGCACTCGCAGGTGGTGGCCAATCAGACCGTAACGGTGGCGACCAACGTGAAGCCGGTGGCGGAGGTCGCACTCAACCCTCCGCTACGGATGGAGCTGGAGCGTCTGCGCTACAGCCGCGACGGGAGGTACATTCTGGCGCAGGACGAGAGCTCCATCTCTGTGCTCACACGCGAACCGTTCCACCAGATATTTCGGTTCGACGCGGAGAAGGCGCTGCCAGCGGAGTTCAGCCCCGACTCTCAACGCATTGTCTTCCACACGCCTGGGCTGCACACCGAAGAGTGGAACGTGAAGGACCAGAAGCTGGTTGCCGCGCACGAGCCCATTGCGCGCAAGGACTGCGTGCAGACGAAGATCTCGCCCGACGGGCGGACGCTGTTCTGCTTCTCCATCCGCCAGCAAGACGAAGATCTGGTGCTGGACGTGGACCTGCTCGATGCCTCCACGGGCCAGTCCGTACTCGCGAAGAAGGGCGTATATACGCTGTCCCGAAATAATCTATACGAGCTGTTGCTGGCAGAGCGGTACTCGCTCCCGGTGAACATTGTCCCGTCTAGCTTCTCCGCTGACGGCAACATTGTTATCCTCAGCGATTACAGCGACAAGGTGGCCTTCGATCTGCGCACCCGGGAGCAGATTCCACTGGGTGGAGGGTTGAAGGGCGGCATCAACGGTGCCTACGCGTTTCTGGGCAACAACAAGGTTTTCGGCGTAAACACATTTACGAACCACGGCACCGGCGTCTTCAGCTTTCCCGACGGCAAACAACTGCAAACCATCTCATTTGTGGCCAACGCACTTGAGTCAGTCAGCAGCGGGAACTATGTACTGAGTTATGACGTCAACGAGTATGCGGTTGGCCTCGCCGATCTGTCGGCGGCCAAGTTTATCCTGGCTTCGAAGGCGCCGTCGATGGACGTCTATGACAGCGTGGTGCTGAACGAGAACGCGGACGGCAGCGTGGTGCTGCACAAGCTGGGCGGCGACAGCAATACCGATAAGACGACGACACTGAACCTGAGCCCGCTGGGGCCGTCGCTGCATGGCTACCTCTCGGCCGATGGCCGGCTTCTGGCCCTCAACACGCGCACGCGCGGCGGGGTGTGGGATCTTAACACTGGCGAGCGGGTGCTTCTCTCCAACCACTTCTACTCCGCGGCCTTCGCGCCGGACAACTCGGTCTACATCGATTTTCCCAAGGTGGGCAAGCAGGAGCGGGCCATGGTCCACTTCTCCTTTGCGCCGTTCTCCGCCACGCCTCTCTCCTACAAGATGGAGGACACCATGCGGTTTACCCAGGGCATGTTGCAGGAGTGGAAGCCAGCGAACAAAAAGGGAGCCGAACTGATCGTGCACGACGTGAAGGACAACTCGATCCTGTGGAGGCGCACCTTCGACGACGGCGAACCGGGCCACACCTACAACTATGTGCCGGGAGAGAGCATCCTCGCCTTCCGGCTGAAATCTGACTCCGCCAAGGCACGGCTGAAGGCCAATGCCGCGCTGGTGGCCGAAGCGGACGGCGTCAAGGACAAGGACTCCGCCGGCGTAATCCAGGTAATCGACGACCACACCGGCAACATCCTGCATGAGCTGGTGCTGGAAGTCCCGGTCAACTACGAGGGACTCGACGGCATCAACGTGGTTGGGGACTCGCTGTACCTGACCAGCGCAGACAACCGCACCATGGTGTACTCCGTGACGACCGGAGCGCAGACCCGGCAGGTTTTCGGCTTTGTGGTTGCGGTGGATGCCGGGAGCGGACGCGTCTGTACCGTCAACCGCAGCGACGAGGCCATTGTCTACGACGCGACGGGGAAGGATCTGGCGCACTTCAACATGGGCAGCGCCATCCGTTTCGCGTCGTTCACAAACAGCGGGCAGGGGCACGCAGACCGGCTTATTCTGCTCACGGCGGACCAGAAGGTGCGGACGATGGCGATCGATGGAGCCGCCGTCAGCACTGTTGTGAAGCAGTAATCTCCCATTTTTTGCAGCGTGCGAGGCATGAGACGGCAGCGTGGGAATAGCATCGCAGAAGAGGATGCGATGGCGATTGCTAAGTTGACGGTGGAGGTTGCGATTGCTCATGCGCAGTCGATCAAGGACCGGCGGCAGGTGGTGCGCTCGCTGAAGGACAAGCTGAGGCATGGGTTCAATGTGTCGGTGGCCGAGCTGGACGACGCCAGTCTGTGGAACCGGGCGACGCTGGGAGTGGTGGCGATCTCCGGCTCGACGGAGTACCTGACCGGGCAGATGCTGGAGGTTGACGACGCGCTCGCCCGGATGTGCAATGGACTGGGGGCGGAGATTGTGGACTCGTGGGTGGAGATGCTGGGGGAGTAAGCAGCGCGCGCTTTTGTTATGCTTGGCAGTTGGATGAGATGGTTGGCGAAGACATATGCCTGAACAACGAGCCAGAACGTATCACCGGAATCGCGTGGCCAGCACGTTTTCGGAAGAGATTGGGGCGATGCTGGAGGGCGAGCTCTCCGATCCGCGGATTGCGCCGGGCTATGTGACAGAGGTCGTGCTGGCACCGGGCGGGAAGAGCGCGCGCGTCTTTGTGGCAGTACACGGCAGCGAGGCGGAGGAGGACTCCACACTGGCCGGGTTGATGGCTGCGCGTGCTTATATTCGCTCGCAACTGCGGGAGCGGATGGGAGTGCGCCATGTGCCAGAGCTGACGTTTGCCATCGACCGCACGGAGCGGCTGACCGGACGCATGGACGAACTGCTGGGACGGCTGCGCAAGCGCGACAAGAGGCGAGAGGAAAAGGCTGCGAAGGCCGGCGCGCCGGGCGAGGGATGAGTCTGGTAGCCTTGTTTGGCCCATGCTTGCATGGCCCATGCAGGCTTCTCTGGCGATGGAACTTCATTGACTGAAACCGCACAACCCGTTGTGACCGGTGCAGGAACGCGCAACGCGGCGGTGGCGTGGCTGCGCGACTGGGGGCTGCGCGTGTGGGGCGAGTCGCCGATGGAGGTGGTTGTGCTGTTGCTGGCGACGACCTTCCTGCTGCTCTATGGCTTAGTGCCGATTCTGGGCGGCGATCAGATCGGACTGATGGGGGCCGATGAGCCGCGCTACGCGCAGATTGCGCGCGAGATGCTGGAGGCGCACACCGAGACCTGCAACGAGCTGCACGCCAGTATGGTGCCGCGCAGCCTGCGGTTGACCGACATCAAGAACTCGCTGCATTGCCTGGACGGCGGCACGGTGACGCCGATCCTGTACGGGCATCCGTGGCTGGAAAAGCCGGCGCTCTACTACTGGCGGGCGATGAGCTCGTTCAGGGAGTTCGGCGTCTCGGACTGGGCGGCACGGCTTCCCTCGGCCTCCGGCGCGTTTCTTCTGATTGCGATGATCTTCCTGCACATGCGGCGATTCCGGCCTGGAGGACAACTGGATGCTGCGCTGATTACCGCGTCGTCGGTGGCAATTATCGGGTTTGCGCGCGGGGCATCGACCGACATGCAGATGGCTGCGCCGCTGTGCATTGGAATGCTGGGGTGGTATGCATGGTACGAGACGGGGTTGAAGTTCTGGCTGTTCGACCTGTACTTTTTCGGCGCGGCGGCAACGCTGGCCAAGGGGCCGATTGCGCCGTTCCTGGCGCTGTGCATCATCCTGTTGTTTCTGGGGCTGCGGCGGGAGTGGACGGCGCTGCGGCGGACGATATGGATTCCCGGCGTGCTTCTGTATCTGGCGATGGTGCTGCCGTGGTACATCGCTGTGCAGCGGGAGAACCCGACGTTTGTGGAGCAGTTCTTCGTCGAGCACAACCTGGAACGCTTTGCGACCAACCTGTACCAGCACCATCAGCCGGTATGGTATTACCTGGCGGTGGGGCTGGTGGGCCTGATGCCGTGGACGGTGATTGCGATCCGGGCGCTGGTGGCCGCGATGAGCGCTTCGATTGCTGAATGGAAGGTGAAGCTGAATCCAAAGTGCTATCTGGGGCTGCCGCGCACGGGCGATGCGTTTCCTGAGTTTCTTGTGCTGTGGGCGCTGTTTCCCATAGTGTTTTTCACCTGCTCGAAGTCGAAGCTGCCGGGATACATTCTGCCGTCGATTCCACCTCTGACGATTCTGACCGGCGACTATCTGAACCGCATTCGGCGCGCAGGGCTGCCGCGGTGGCTGCTGTGGTCCCATGCGGCGGCCTGCGCTCTGGTGGCGTTCGTGATTGTGCTGGCGCCGCAGCACATGGTGTACGACACGCTTGTGCCGCCAGTGCGATGGCTTGTGGTCGCGAGCGCGGCGGCCTTGCTTGTGTTCTTCGCTGTAGTCAAGACGATCCGCCTGGGAGGCATTGCGCAGGTGCGCAACGCGACGCTGATTCCAGTGCTGGGGGCTCTGGTGTTTCTGCTCGGCTTCCACGGCAAGGACCTCGACCTGAACTATTCGGCGCGGCCGCTGGCGCGCGAAATGCAGCAGAAAGCGCCTGAGGTGCGGGTGGTGGCGGTGGAGGACGTCAAGCGCGACATGGTCTACGGCCTCGCCTTCTATCGCAACGAGCAGCCTATCGAGTACGCAGTGGACGGCGTTCCCGCGGGCGAGCATCTGCTGGTGGTTCCAGCCAAAGACACGCCCGCACTGGCGCCCCTGCTGGCCGGGCGCGTCTATCAGCAGATCATCGAGTACCCGGCACGGGGTTTGCAGGTGTACAAGGTCTACGCCAAGCCGTAGTCATGCAAAGTTATTTTCCGTGCGCGGTGTACGGATGAAGTTAGACTGCTATATGCTCGACCCTTGTTGGATTGAGAGTTGAAGACGCAGGTGCAAGTGGAGGGCTATGGCTAGCGTGCCGGTTGCATCCGAGATCGAAGTACTCGACCTGCGGCACTTCTCCGCGCGCCAGCTTCGGCCATTGCTGGAGCGCGAGGCTGACGCATGGCGTGAGCGCCTGCGCTGGGATTACAGCAGCTCGACCGAGCTCCTGCTTCAGTATCTGGAGTCGCGCATTCTGACCGGCTTTGTGGCGCTCGACAGGGGATGCGTGTGCGGCTACACGTTCTGTGTCTTCGAGGGAATTAAGGCGGTGATCGGCGACGCATTCGCCGCAGGCCACAGGACGATGAGCGACGCCGACGCGACGCGGGCTCTGCTGGTGCCGATGCTGGAGTTGCTGCGGCACACGCCGGGAGTCGATCGCGTGGAGTCGCAACTATTGCTGTATGACGCGGGTGAGTTTGCCGACCTTTTTCCTGGGCCGGAGTTTACGGTGTACCCGCGGCTGTTTCTGGAGTGCGCGCTTGACGGGCGTGCTTCGCTGAAGCTGAGGGGTGCGGCGACGGCGGATGCGGCTGGTCTGTCTGGCGTTGGGCCAGAGCTGGCACTGGCGCAGTGGACGCCAACCGACTATCAGGCCGCGGCCGAGCTGATCCATGCCTGCTATGTGGGCCACTCCGACGCGCTGATCAACGACCAGTACCGCTCATTGCACGGGTCACTGCGGTTTCTGCACAACATTGTGCGCTTTCCCGGATGTGGCATCTTTGAGGCGAGCTTCTCCTGGATGCTGCGCGAGCGGCGAAGCGGCGCGCTGGTGGGCATGGTGCTTTGCTCGCGGGTGGGCGCGAAGGTCGCGCACATCACACAGTTGTGCATTGCGCAGGCGTATCGCGGCCGCGGGCTAGGCCGCGGGCTGCTGGAGCGGAGCGCGAAAAGCCTGCGGCACGCGGGCTTTGAGGCCATCACACTGACCGTGACCGAGGGCAATGAGCAGGCAGTGAGGCTGTACGAGCGGTTCGGCTTTACGCTGCGGCACCGCTTCGACGCGATGGTGCTGGACACGCGATTCAAGCGGCCCTGAGTTCCGTGCGGGATTGCCGCCTGCTCCAGCACAGGAGCCAGACCAGGAGGCAGAGCGCGCTGGCGCCGGCGGTGTCGAGCAGGACGTCGAGAGGCGAGCCGGTGCGGCTAGGGATGAAGGTTTGATGGTACTCGTCGCAACTGGCGACGATGGCGGTCGAGACGATGGCGAGCAGAGAGGACTGGAGACGCCATGTGAGCAGCGGGCGCGGCGCGCGCAGATCGAGCGTATGCAGCCATGCGCGGAGGAAAGTGAAGGCAACAAACCCGTAGCCGACGAAGTGGCCGCTCTTGCGCAGATAGTGGTGGTAGAGATCCCAGGAGCTGTCCCGGATGGGGCCAAACCAGTGCTCGAGGATGGGCCGCAGAATACTGCTGGTGTTCTGTGAGGAGAGCGCGCTGGTGGACTCGCAGCAGATCATTGCGACTGCGATTACGACCGGAGTCCAGACGCTAAAAGCCCAGCGCCAGTTTGCGTTGGGCGTTGGTGTTTGCATTGGGTCGTAGAATAAAACTCGGCGCATATAGATTTACACTGCTTCACGCATATATAGGTCGTGCATTCGGCGCTTTTAAGCGATGCTCTGCGTCTTATACTGCGCTACTCTGCATGGTAGTTGGGGGCTTCGCGGGTGATGATGACGTCGTGGACGTGGCTCTCTCGGAGGCCGGCGTTGGAGATGCGGATGAAGTGGGCGTTGGCGTGTAGCTCCGGGATGGTACTACAGCCGAGGTAGCCCATGCCGGAGCGGAGTCCGCCGACGAGTTGGTAGACCATGGCCTCCAGCGGGCCGCGGTGAGGCACGCGGCCTTCTATGCCCTCGGGGACGAACTTGGCGAGGCGGTTGCCTCCGGTAGTCTCGCGGGCGGTGAGGTTTTCGCGTTCAGTGCTGGCGGCTTCGGTCATGTCCTCGGCGCTCTGGAAGTAGCGTTCGCCGGAGCCCTGGGCCATGGCAGAGAGCGAACCCATGCCACGGTATGCCTTGAAGCTGCGCCCTTGATAGAGGATGGTCTCTCCGGGCGACTCGTCGACGCCGGCAAACAGTGAGCCGATCATGACGACGTTGGCTCCGGCGGCGATGGCCTTGGTGACATCGCCGGAGTACTTGATGCCTCCGTCGGCGATGATGGGGATGCCATGCTTGTTAGCGGCTCGCGTGGCCTCGGCGATGGCGGTGATCTGGGGCATTCCGGCACCGGTGACCATGCGGGTGGTACAGATGGAGCCGGGGCCGATACCGACCTTGACGGCGTCCGCGCCGGCGTCGATCAGCGCCATTGCGCCATCGTAGGTTGCGACGTTTCCGGCGAGGAGGTCGGTGTCTGGAAACTGCTTCTTGACGGCGGCGATGGCGGCGAGGACGCGCGAGGAGTGGCCGTGGGCGCTGTCGATGGCGAGGGCGTCGACGCGCATCTCGATGAGGGCGGCGGCGCGTTCGAGGAAGTCGCCTGTAGCTCCGATGGCTCCGGCCACGCGCAGACGGCCCTTGCTGTCCTTCGATGAATTGGGATACTTCAGCTTCTTCTGGATGTCCTTGACGGTGATGAGGCCCTTGAGTTCGTAGTCTTCGTTGACGACGAGGAGCTTCTCGATGCGGTGCTGGTGGAGGATGAGCTCGGCCTCCTCCAGAGTGGTGCCGACGGGGACGGTGACGAGGTTGGTCTTGGTCATCACGTCGTCGATGGGGATGTCTGTGCGGGAGACGAAGCGCAGGTCGCGGTTGGTGAGGATGCCGACCAGGCGGCCCTTGCGCGTGACCGGGACCCCGGAGATCTTGAAGCGTCGCATGAGTTCGAGCGCGTCGGAGATGGGCTGTTCGGGGGTGATGGTGACCGGATCGACGATCATGCCGGATTCGGAGCGCTTGACCTTGTCGATCTCGCCCGCCTGTTGCGTGATCGTGAGGTTGCGGTGGACGACGCCGATGCCGCCTTGCTGGGCCATGGCGATGGCCAGGCGCGACTCGGTGACGGTGTCCATGGCGGCCGAGATGAGCGGGGTATTGAGAGAGATGTTGCGGGTGAGCTGGGTCTGTGTGCTGACCTGGTTGGGAACGACCTCGCTGTAGGCGGGGACGAGGAGGACATCGTCGAAGGTGAGGGCTTCGGGGATCGGGGAGGGGATCATATCTTCCGTTCTGGCTGGCGGCTGCGTGGAATGTCTTTTTGCGCCGGGTTTGGTTGATTGTAGAGTCGAGCGGGTGTGAGAGCAAATGCGGGGCGCTGGATTGCACGGTCTGGGGGAGTTGCCGGGGCGCGCAAGGCTGTAGCCTGGCGCTTGCCGATGGCGAACTGAATGCGATCAAGGAGGCCGGCGGCGCGTTCGGGCGGGAGGGAACCGGAGACAGTTGCCTGGAAGACGCGGTTGAGCGCGCGCTGGATGGATTGTTGATCGGCAAGGGGACCAAGGCGGATGGCGGGGGGCCTGCGAGCCTGTTGCCGGCGCAGTTGACGGTGGTGGGCGAAGCAAAGCGTTCGACCGGCGAGGGCTACGGCTCGGCAGGGCGTTCCGTCGGACTTGGTGTGTGAGCAGAGCCTGGCACGCATTGATTCTCCTTTTTGGAGGGGGTGCCCGCCGCCCCCCCCCCGCGATAAAGTCGTCAAATGCATACAGTTGCAGGTATTTACCTGTAGCGTCGTCCATCTAAACGAGTTAGATGCTAAATATAAGAAAACAAAGGCCAAGAAGGAGAGTGCGAGACTTTGCTTTCTTGTGGTCTATTTTAAGGATAGCAGGTTGGGCATAACTACTATGCCAACTTTATAAAAGAATTATGTGGTTTAGATAGTTGGAGTTGGGAGGATTTTGGAGTGTCGAGGGTCTTGACGGGGGATTTTGCTGGGGTTTTTGGGGAAATTATCTTTTGCGGGAGAAAGCCCAGGGCTGAAGCCCCTTTCTTCCATGGGCGATTATTCGCAGGGCTAAAGCCCTGCGCTCCCTCCGAAGGACAGGGCAAGGGAAAGAGCAAATACGGAGATTCTGGCTGCGCCAGAATGACGACTCGCGGCGATGCGCCAGCTCGCGGCGATGCGCCAGAATGACGAGCTATTTTGCCATGATGGGATTGAACTTTCGTGGTGATAGGCGTATCTTGGAAGAGCGAACAAGTTTGTTCCGCTGTTCGGTTAGGAGCCGTGTGCGCACCGGCGAAATGGCGGAAGAGATGAGTGGGCGAAAGCCCACTTTTTGTTGCTCCAAAGACGGTTTGGTCAGCACGGTGCAAAGTTTGTGGTTGAAAGGGACGGAGGGTTGAGGCTGCCGAGAGTTCGTCGGGGTCCTTCGCTACGCTCAGAATGACAGAGATCGCATAGGAATTTATGGCATTGCAGATGGATGAAATTCGGCGGCTGGCAGAGCGGGTTGCCGCATCTCATCATCTGGAGGTTGTGGAAGTGGAGTTTGGCGGCGGCGGAAAGGCGCGCGCGCTGCGGGTTTTTGTGGAGAAGGACGCGGCGGAGCGTGCGAGGTTGAAGGCGCGCGCCGAGGCTGGAGAAGTTGAAGATCTGGCCGGTCTCATACTGCCGAAGGGCGTTCCGGTGGAGCTGCTGAGCGGCGTGACGCATGAGGATTGTGCTGCATTTGCCACGGACTTTGGCACGCTGCTGGATGTAGAGGATGTGGTTCCCGGAGCGGAGTACACGCTTGAGGTTTCTTCGCCGGGACTGGAACGGAGGCTCTCGCGGGCGGAGGAGTTCGCGCGGTTTCAGGGGAGCCTGGTGAAGGTGAAGACGTTTACGCCGGTCAACGAGAACCGTTTGTGGACGGGGCGGTTGGCGGGATTTGCGGACGGTGTGTTGAAGATCGACCTGGCTGCCGTGAAGCAGAAGGGGAAGAAGACAGGGAACAGGGAACAGGGAACAGGGAACAGCGTGATCGAGATTCCGCTGAGCAATGTTGAGAAGGCGAATTTAGTGGTTGAGATTTAGAAAGACAGTTGCTGGTTGCTGGTTGTTGGTTGCAGGTTGAGAACGGCAAAAGCAGATTCCTCCGCTGCGCTGCGGAATGACAAGTCAAATGGCGCTGCGGAACGACAAAAGATTTGAAGGTGAGTGAAGCGATGGCGAGTGTTCTGTACCAGTCGATCGAGACGTTGAGCAAGGACAAGGGAATCGAGCCTGAGATTGTGGTGGGCGCGGTGGAGGATGCGATCGCGCTGGCGACACGCAAGTTCTACAAGACGCAGGAGAACATGCGTGCGGAGATGGACAAGGAGACGGGCGAGATTCGCGCCTACGTCTACAAGACTGTCGTCGAGGGGCCGGAGCAGGTGGAGGACGAGATCAACCAGTTGACGCTGGAGCAGGCGCGCGCGCTGGCTCCCGAGGTTGAGGTGGGCGGCGAGCTGCGCTTCTACAAGGACACCACTCCGCTGGGACGGATTGCAGCGCAGATGGCCAAGCAGGTGATCTTCCAGAAGGTGCGCGAGGCAGAGCGGGACACGGTGTTCCTGGAGTACAACCACCGCGCGGGCGAGGTTCTGAACGCGACGGTGAAGCGGCTGGAGCCGATGGACGTGATCTTCGACCTGGGCAAGGCAGAGGCTCGGATGCCGAAGCGCGAGCAGAGCCGGCTGGAACAGTTTGCCGTGGGCGAGCGAGTGCGGGTTGTGCTGCTGCGCGTGGATCGCGCGGCCAAGGGGCCGCAGGTGATTGTGAGCCGCGCGGCGCCGGGGTTGGTGCAGAACCTGTTCCAGAGCGAGGTTCCGGAGATTTATGACGGGACGGTCTCGATCAAGGCGATCGCGCGCGAGGCGGGTGAACGGACCAAAATCGCCGTGGTGAGCCGCGACAAGGACGTCGACCCAGTGGGCGCGTGCGTGGGAATGAAGGGGATGCGCGTGCAGTCGATCATCCGCGAGTTGCGCGGGGAGAAGATCGACATCATCGAGTTTTCGGAGGAGATCACGACCTTCGCGGAGAAGGCGTTGCAGCCGGCGAAGGTGAGCAAGGTGTCGATTACGAATCTGGAAGAGAAGCAGATCGAGGTAATTGTCGACGATACGCAGTTGTCGCTGGCGATTGGCAAGAAGGGGCAGAACGTGCGGCTGGCGGCCAAACTGCTGGGCTGGAAGATCGACATCAAGAGCGAGGAAGAGAAGCGGCAAGAGGTCGAGCAGCAGATGCAAGAGATGGGCGGGGGCGTGACTACTCCGGTGGAGCAGATCAAGGAGCTGGGCGATGCGATTCTGGAGAAGCTGATCGCGGCCGGGATTACGACGGTCGAGGAGCTGGCCGACATGACGCCTGAGCAGTTGGAGGAGATCCCGGGCATCGGCGAGAAGACGCTGGAGAAGATCTCGGTTGCGGTTCGGCACTACTTCGGGCAGTACGAAGAGGGCGAGGAGCGACCGGCGGAGGCAGAGGTAAAGCTGGATGCGGCTGCGACCCAGGATCATGCAGTAGTGGAAACAGCGGAGGATCCCGCGGCCGAGGGTTCTGAAGAGAGCTCGGAGGAGAAAACTCCGGAGGAGATTCTGGAGACGGAGGCGGGCTCGGTCGGAGAGGTTGCGGAGGTTCACGACGTATCGTCCGAGGCGATTGCGGACGCGGAAGAGGCGGAGTCGGAGAGCGACGCAGTGAGCGAGGCGGACGCACGCGAAGAGATGATTGAATCGAAAAACGATGCCGTGGACACACTGGTCGATGAGAGCCAAGAGGTCTCCGACGAGGGTGTCGAGACGGATGGAAACAAGCGTGGCTAGCGGTTCTGGCCACATATGCAGGCAAATTGCCTGGATCGCAATCGGCAGCTTCGAGGATTGCGATTTCAGGGATAATAGAGTTGGACTAGATTCCTACTTCGATGAGGCTGATATGAACAGCTAAGCGCGCAGGGGAAACGAAAAGGGACGGATGAGCAAAGTTCGAATCAACGATCTGGCACGGGAACTGGAAGTGAAGGCCAAGCCTATTCTTGAGGCGTTGGTCTCACTCGGTTTGGACCCAGACAAGAAGAAGACGCACTCCAGTTCGATCGAGGCCGATGAGGCCGAAAAAGTGCGCGACTATCTGAGTGGCCACCGTGGCAGCAGCGCGGCGACGAAGCCGCCAGTAGAGGCCAAGCCGGCCTTCAATCTAGCTAACATCTCGAAGCCGGGCGATGCGGTAAAGGCGATTCTGGCGCGGAAGCAGGCCGAAGAAGAGGCGCGCAACCCACTACTGCGGCGTCGTCCCGCGCCCGTGGCCGCTCCAGCAGAAACTGCGGCCATCAAGAGTACCCCGGTCGCCAAGCCGATCTTGCAGGCGAGTGCCCCGGCGGCCCCTGCGCCACGGCGGGTTGTACCCTTGCCGAGGCAGCACGCGCAGATTGTGACACCCGCGGCACCGCCGCCGGCGATTGCGAGCAAGCCTCCCGTGGGACCGGTGATTGCGCGTCCGCCCGTGGTGGTTGCTCCCCCGCCCTCTGCCCATGCAACACCGGCACAGCCGGCGGCAACCTCCCAGCCATCCACAACTAAGACCCATGCACACGCTGCGGCGGACCGTCCGCCGGCGGCGGCGACTCCGGTGGAAGTTGCAGCGGCACCCGCGACTGTCAAGCGTGTGAAGGCTGCCGCTGTACCAGTTGCTGTCGCTCCTGCGACGAAACCAGCCACAACCGCGACTTCGGTTGCTGCCGGCGCAGTGGCTTCGGCGGAGTTGCCCGCTGCTTCGTCGATGGCGGCGGAACACAGAACAGACGGAGCGGATCAGGAGACCGTTGAGGCGGAGGTTGCCGCGGCTGTTGCTGAACCTCCAGCTCGGCGCGTGGTGATGCCTCAGACCGGACCTCGACCGATCTATAAGGCTCCGGCAGGCGCTGCGCACGGCATCCAGCGCGGGCGTCCCATCTTCGAGCGGCCACGGCCAGGGGCCGCAGGCGCTGCCGGCTCACATTCACCTTCGACGATGGCTCCGGGGGCACGGCGGCCGATGCATCCAACGCGCACCTACCCCACGGGGACAGGCGCGCCTGGGCGTCCGGGCTTTCCGCCGGGCAGTGCACGACCAGGCTTTGGCGCACGACCGGGCGGTGTTGCTGGTGTAGCTCCGGGGCCGGGGGAGCATCCCGGCGGGATGCGGCCTGCGGCGCGGCCTGGACAGAGGCGCGGAGGACAGCGCTACGAGAAGACCAAGGAAGGCCCGATGAAGGGCTTCCAGCCGCCGCCGCGCTACGGCGGAGCACAGCTCTCGCGGGAGCCGTTGCCGATTACGAAGACCATTACCGTAACCGAAGGCATCAGCGTGAAGGACCTGGCCGAGAAGCTGGACGTTCGCGGCAAGGACCTGATTGCGACGCTGCTGATGAAAGGCGTCTTCGTCACGGTGAACCAGTCGCTGGACGGCGAGCTGGTGAAGGATGTGGCGCGGCAGTTTGGCGCGGACGCGACGGTGATCTCGGTCGAAGAGCAGTTGGAGAACGAGGCCATCGAGGGCTTCCTGGAAGACACCACGGGGATGGTGGAGATCACCCGCTCTCCGGTGGTGACCGTGATGGGCCACGTCGACCACGGCAAGACTTCGCTGCTGGACGCGATCCGTTCGACGGACGTGGCGGCGGGCGAGGCGGGCGGAATCACGCAGCACATCGGCGCGTACAAGGTGAAAATCACCAAGCCGGACTCGCCGGCGTTTGGGCGCGAGATTGTGTTCCTGGATACGCCGGGCCACGAGGCGTTTACCCGCATGCGCGCGCGCGGCGCCAAGATCACCGACATCGTGGTGGTGGTGGTGGCGGCCGACGATGGAGTGATGCCGCAGACGCTGGAGGCGATCGCCCACGCCAAAGCGGCGAATGTGCCGATCATCGTTGCGGTGAACAAGATCGACAAGCCGGAGGCGAACCCGGACCGCGTGAAGCAGCAGCTTGCGGACCGCGGACTGCAGCCCGAGGCGTGGGGCGGGTCGACGGTCTTCGTCGATGTGTCTGCCAAGAAGAAGATGAACCTCGATCTGTTGCTGGAGATGGTGTGCCTGGTGGCCGATCTGGCCAACCTGAAGGCGACGCCGGAACGTCCGGCGGTGGGTACGGTGATCGAGGCCAAGCTGGATCGAGGACGCGGCGCGGTTGCCAGCGTGCTGGTGCAGAACGGGACCCTGCGCATTGGCGACAGCTACATTGTGGGCAATACCTTCGGCAAGATTCGTGCGATGTTCAACGATCGTGGCCAGCCAATCGTCGAGGCAGGGCCTTCGACGCCGGTTGAGATTCTCGGCCTGGAAGGAATGCCGGACGCAGGCGACACGTTCCTGGTGATGGCGGACCGCGACAAGGCCAAGGGCATTGCGCAGTACCGCAAGATGAAGGAGCGCGAGGCACAGTTGGCGAAGAGCTCGCGCGTCTCGCTGGAAGGTCTTGCCGAGCAGATCAAGCACGCCGGCATGAAGGACCTCAACCTGATCGTCAAGGGCGACGTGCAGGGATCGGTGGAGGTGATCGCCGAAGACCTGCAGCGCATGTCCACCGAGAAGGTACGCGTACGCGTGCTGCACTCCGGCGTGGGCGCGATCACGGAGTCGGACGTGCTGCTTGCGTCGGCCTCGAACGCGGTGATTATCGGATTCAACGTGCGGCCCGACCGCAAGTCGACCGAGGTTGCGGAGCGCGAGAACGTGGAGATCCGGCTGCACTCGATCATCTACGAGTTGCGCGACGAGATTACCAAGGCGATGTATGGTCTGCTGGAACCTGTCTTCAAGGAGAACTACGCGGGCAAGGCCGAGGTGCTCAACGTCTTCAAGATCACCAAAGTTGGACAGATTGCGGGTTGCCGCGTGACCGATGGAGTGATTACACGGACGGCGCAGGTGCGCGTACTGCGCGAGGGCGAAGAGGTCTGGCGCGGCAAGATCGGATCGCTCAAGCGCTTCAAGGACGACGTGAGCGAAGTGCGCCAGGGCGTGGAGTGCGGCATCGACCTCGCCGGCTTCAAGGACATCCGCGAGGGCGATGTGATTGAGTCGTTCACCACCGAGAAGCTGGCCGACGAACTGGGACAGAACTCGATTGCGGCGCGCAAGCAGGAGAAGGCCGAGAAGGAAGCGGCTGCCGCTGCGGCTGCGGAAGCCGAGGCTGCGGCGGAGGCTGAGTCTGTGACGGAAGCCAACGCGTAGCGAGGTTCAAGAAGTTGGACACGAGGAGAGGCTGGGAGCGATCCCAGCCTCTCGTTTGCGCTGGCGTTTCGTAGGTGTTGGGCAGGATGAACAAACGGCAGATAGTTTTCCAATAGGCGACTTCATAGGAGCAAGAGGTTCACGGCAGCACTGCAGCACCGACGATCATCGCACAACTGCCTGACACGCAGGCGATTTCGCCGGCGCGAACCAAAGTTCCGTGGGAGCTGGCGGGAAAATAGCCTGTAAAATCAGCCTTTGCGAACATCTCAGCCGCACCTTCCATAACGCGGGCATTGTGCGATTGAACGTCCACTACCTTTCCATCGCGCAGCAGGATGACGTAAGTAAAGCGCCGGTCTGGTCCCTGGAGGGGGCCCAGGGGAATCGAGTGTATGCGCAGGAGTTCAGCAGCGGGATCGGCGATGGTCGCGGTGGCCCCGGACTTGCTCAACGCTTGCACCCGGGTCTGCACGTCGGCCGGTTTGATGGCAAGCGCCTTCCTCGGGCGAAGGTTGTCGTCTGGTTCAACCACGGCAAGAGCAAGCTCATACGTCCGCAGTGCCTCCGCTTTATTGCCCAGCGCCTCCTGCACCTCCGCCAGATGCTCTCCCACATCCGGCGAAAGCAGCCCTTGCCAGGCGGCACTCAAATAACTTTGTGCTTCCTCCAGCTTGCCTTCGCGAAAAAGAGTCCAGCCCAACGTGTCCCAAGTGGATTCGAGAATCGTTGTCCATTCGCGGATGTTGCGCATGGTCGGGGCATCCCCGCCCAGAGCCCATGTGCTGCCTTTGGCAACTAATACGTTAATGTTCTCCCGTGAGACCTTTTCGGCGGTGGCGAGGTCCGCCCCTGAGTCGGCGAGAACATAGGCAGCATTGTCGGCTATGGCCCCATTGTCGGTGCTCGCCAAAAGAGCATGGATTCGCTTGATGCCGCCGGCTTTGTCCCCAGAGAGAATCTCCGCCCGGCCGAGCTGTATCTGTAGGTGGTCATCTTTGCGACCCTCTTTGGGAAGCCGGAGCAAAGCATCTTTGCCTTCCTTAACTGCGGCGGTCGCGTCTCCATCTTCCACCAAGAGGCTGATAAGCTTCCTGGCAGGCAGCGGATCCGTGGAGTCGGCAACGGACCAATCATGCAGGGTAGCCATCGCGTCCTTACGCTGCTTCAGAGCAAACTGCGTGTCCACAATGCTGCGATACATCGCGGTTTCGCCGGGGAAGAGTACAAGCTCTTTACGGAACGCGGCAAGCGCCTCCGCATTCTGGTTACGCTTCAACAGAAGATTTCCAGTAGTCGCCCAATAGAGCTTATGGTCGGGACTGAGCGCCTGGGCCTGATCCAGTTGCGCCTTGGCGCCGTCGAGGTCCTTGGCTGCGATCGACACGGTCGCCGCTTGAATCAGACTCGCCGCACTGGGGGCTGCGCTGGTGTCGGCTTGCGGCGGCGCTGCGACGGCCTGTGCCCGCGCTGCGACGTTAAAACATTGTGCAAGCAGAATTAATATGCTCAGGATTTGGGCCACGCGCTTCAACTTTGATTTCAGCATGACCGCAATACTATCCGATTCAGAAAGACTTGTTTATAAATTCTTTAGATGCTCTGAAACGGGTTTTCGGTAACGACTAGACAGACAGGAAGCAAAACCCGCCCCAATCGTTCCGCGAGGATTCTTTTGGGCGGGTGGGGTATTCTGCGAAGAGATGTTTGTGACCTTCAAGATGGTGTTCGTGTACGTGACGCTGGGGACCCTGGCGGGAATCATAGGGATTCCCTACTCGCTGTTGGTGGGCAATATCAAACTGCTGTACCGCGTGGTGGTGCGGGGAATCGTGCCGCTGGGGGTGTGGGCGGGCGGAATTCGCGTGGAGGTGACGGGCCTGGAGCATGTGCCGGCGGGGGTGAGCTGCATCTTCCTGTCCAACCATGTGTCGAACCTGGACCCGCCGGTGCTGCTGCCGGTGCTGCCGGGCCAGTGTTCGGTGCTGCTGAAGAAGGGGCTGATGCGGATTCCGCTGCTGGGGACGGCGATGCGGCTGGGCAAATTTGTTCCAGTGGAGCGGGGCCGGCGGCGCGAGGCGGCGCAGGCGAGCATTGCGGCGGCGGAGGCGGCACTGCGCAGTGGGCTGCACGTCCTGTTCTTTGCCGAGGGGACGCGCTCGGAGGACGGGCGGCTGTTGACGTTCAAGAGCGGGCCGTTCTACCTGGCGATGGGGACGGGTGCGCCGATTGTGCCGATCGCCATCTCCGGGACCGAGAAGATGATGCGCAAGCACAGCGCGAAGGTGACGCCGGGAGTGGCGAAGGTGCAGATATTAAAGTCAATCGATCCGGCGGAGTACGCGACGCGGGATGAGCTGATGCGCGCGGCGCGGGCGGCGATGGTGGCGGCGCTGCCGGAGGAGATGAGGCCGCTAAGCTAGGTTCACTTGACGATGGCGTTGAAGCCGTCGGCAAGGATGCGCTGCTGCATGGCTTCGGCGTCCTTGCGGTTGGCGAAGGGGCCGATCTGGATGTGCAGGAGTTTGTCCTGAGGCTCGTGGCGGACACTGACGCTGTAGCCCTTTTTGCGGAGCGAGGCGAGCAGGATGTCGGCGACATCCTGGCTGGAGACGGCGGCGATCTGCACCATGATGGTCCCGCTGGGAGAGATGGCGGGCGGCTGGTTGGTGGACGCGGACTGCGCGTTGCGGGCAGGCGGCTGGTCGCCGACGATCATGCCGTCGGCTGCGGTTGCGGCGTTCTTCGACGGGGTGGGCTGCGTGGCGGATGCGCCGGAGGCTGGTTCCGGCTGCACTACGACCGGCGCGGCGGAAGAGTCGGCCGCCGGTTGTGCGGCGGGCTGGCTGGCAAGGCTGCCGGCGGCGGGCTTGGCGGAGCCGTTGCTGGAGGTGTCTGCGTTGGCGGCTGCGGTGTCGGCAGTGGCGGCCTGGGCGGACTTGCGGCCCATGGTGTAACCGAAACCGAAGAAGCCGGCGCAGACCAGCACGAGCGCGAAGAAGATGCCGAGGATGGCCGGAGCACCGAGCGAGATCTCGCGGTCGGCACTATGGCCAAGATCGGAGCGTCCGGAATCGGAGCGGCCCGGGTCGCGGGAGTAGCCGCGGCCCGGCGGGCCATCCTCATCGTCGTCGTAGGGACGATTCAAGGTTTACTCCTTCGGCCCCGCATCGGGCGCGGCAGCGGGCGCGGCGATGGCGGCGATGGACTTGTTGAACATGTTGACCAGCTCCATGGGCAGCGGGAAGACGATGGTGGTGTTCTTCTCCACGCCGATCTCGGTGAGCGTCTGCAGGTAGCGGAGTTGCAGGGTCATGGGCTGAGTGGCCATGAGCGCGGCGGCGTCAACCAGCTTGGCGGCGGCGTTGAATTCGCCCTCGGCGTGGATGATCTTGGCGCGGCGTTCGCGCTCGGCCTCGGCCTGCTTGGCCATGGCGCGCAGCATGTTCTCCGGCATGTCGACCTGCTTGACCTCAACCGAGACAACCTTGAGGCCGAAGGGCGCGGTGTGGCCGTCGATGATGACCTGGATGCGCTGGTTGAGGCGGTCGCGGTGGGCCAGCAGCTCGTCGAGATCGACCTCGCCGAGGACGGAGCGCAGCGTGGTCTGCGCGAACTGCGAGGTCTGGTAGACGTAGTTGGAGACCTCGATGACGGCCTTGACGGCATCGACCACGCGCATGATGATGACGGCGTTGACCTTCAGCGTGACGTTGTCGCGTGTGATGACGTCCTGCGAGGGGACCTCCATCGCCTCCTGGCGCAGACTGACGCGGACGATCTGGTCGATGGGGCGGAAGACCAGGATGATGCCGGGGCCGGAGGCGTCGTGGCGGACGCGGCCAAGACGGAAGACGACGGCGCGCTCGTACTCCTTGAGGATCTTGATGGAGTTGAGGATGTAAAGCAGGACGATGGCGACGGCGATGAGGTACGGCGTGTAGTCGGGCATGAGGCGTCAGCTTTCCGGCTGGACGGAGTTTGGCAGCCGCAGTGATTGTAAATCGAGCGAGGCCCGGCGGGCGTAAACCGCGCAACTCTGCGCGGCTGAGTTTCCATCCTGGTATTAACTACTTTGTACATACCCCCCCCCTCCCCCCCCAGGGGTATCTTTGGACGGAACTCTTTTGAAATCTTTGGATTGCCGGTGGCTAGCGGCTGTCCATATAACATTCCAAAGGAGTTACAGTTAAATATTACAAAACAAACTGCTTGAAGCATCTTCGGGAATGGCGTTGACCATTGTGAAGCAAGCAAAAGCAGATTCCTTCCCCTTCGACTTCGCTCAGGGTACGGAATGACAATCACAATTGGTCTATAGCAATTCCGAAGATGCTCCAGAACATATAGATTGAAGCCCCCTATTTAATTGTAGCAGGATGGGGAGACTAGTTTGTCAGTTTATCTCGTTTGGATATAGTGAGTTGCGCGATTTTTCTTGACAAGGTTTTTGACAGCTGGCGCATTGAATAGGGCAACCGACGGTTCACTTCGTTCTTGTAGATTGCGGTGGTTCGGACTTTTTGGTGGATACCTTCGTTTCAACGTAGGGGATTGTGTGCAACAGGCTGTACTGGCCGTCACGCAACCGATACTGCTTAGTCCAGTTTGCCTTTCCCTTGTCATCGGTGCCGCGCGACATGGCAAGGATGTCGTAGTAGTCGCCGTCGCCGACATAGACGAACTTGAATGCCACCTCAGCGTAATACAGTCTGTGTTGGCCAGATTTATCGTTGGGGTCGAACGCTCCCGAATCATCCTGCTCATCGTAAAGTTTCCATACTTCATCGACACTCGATCCGAGCGGGGCTAGCAGATATTTCACCGACTCGTGGTATCCCTGACCCGAAAATCCAGACCACAGAATTACACCATGTAGCGCCGGTCCAATCGCGACCAACTGGGATGTCGCCGCACCGCCCCACTCGCCGAACCATCCGACTGCTGCTCTTGCGCTCTCCAATTCCCACCGCATTTCACGCCACGCAAAAACCGCGACCCCGATAGCTGGAGCGCATGAGTGGCATTCGAAATCGTGCGAGTCACCGGACGGGATGGCGCTCGCAACCAGGTATGTCTTCTCTGTCCCGTGCTCAACCACCTGTGTCGAAAGCTCGACCGTCACTGAGACCTTTGCGTATTCCTCGGAGCAAGGCCATCCCTCATGCTGTTCTTGTTGTTGGCCCTTCGTGCAAATCCAGTGCGCAGTTTTTGTCGCGGGATCGTAGTCCCGGTAGAGCTGCTTCAAGGCTTCGTCGCGCGACATCGGTGTTTGCGATCGGACCGGCGCGGCGAAAATCAAGCATGTAAGGCACAGGATAAGAACACGAATCACAGCACACCTCGAACTACGCCCCAAATTATACGGTAGGCGTCTCTGCCGAATGACTTTCGATATCTCCTGGGCAATGCGAAGGGGGGCGGGTGACCAAGCCTTTCGCAGTCTCATCGCGGAAGGGTGGGCCTACGCGCGGACGGGCGAAGCTGTTGACTAGGGCGGGATCAGCTTGCCTGGTGTTCGTCGAGCCACTGGCGGAGGGCTGCGTCGACTTTGCTCTCCCACTCGGTGCCGGTGGCCTGAAAGCGCTCGACGACGGAGCGGGAGACGTTGACGGGAACCTGCTCTGCGTCGGAATCGGAATCTGAATTGGAAACGGGATCGGGATCGGGGCGGAAGTTGACGTTGCCGCGCTGAATCTCGCGCAGCGTGTGCTGCAGGTCGGGCGGGAGCGAACTGAAGGGCTTCATCCGCTTGAAATCTGCGGCGGTCAGTTCGCGGACTTCGCCGTCGTCGTCGGTCCAGTCTGCGGTGTCCTTCACCTCTTCGAGCACGTCATTGGGGAGAACCATTTTTGCTTTCATATTCCCTCCGCTCCTTCCTCCCAACCCGGTGAAAACTGATAACGCGAATGCCGCCTGGCCTGTCGAGAAAACAAAGCTTGTGCAACAGGCCGTCCAGGTGTCCTATGGCAACCCAACGGAGTTCGCCATGCCGCTCGACAAGCTTTACGATAGCGGTTTCGAACTCGAAATCCGCGGCGCGGTCGAAGCTCAATTGGCGCTCACGAATGTTCTTCTCATTCTTCGCCGGGTCGTACGAGATATTCACAAGACGATTCTAGGCGCAGGGGGCGAGGTTTGCCATTGCAATGTGACAGGCATCCCAAATCTCAATACTGAACGTGGCACCCGCCGGGGCTAGGCGGTGGCGTCGGCGGGCTGGCCTTTGCGGGGGCGGCGGTTGGCCTGGAGGACCTGTTTGCGCAGGCGGAGGGACTTGGGGGTGACCTCGACGAGCTCGTCGTCGGCGATGAACTCGATTGCCTGCTCGAGGGTGAGGCTGCGGAAGGGGACGAGGCGGGTGGCTTCGTCGGCGGTGCTGGCGCGCATGTTGGTGAGGCGCTTCTCGCGGACGCAGTTGACGTCGATGTCGTTGTCGCGGGAGTGCTCGCCGATGATCATGCCCTCGTAGACCTCGGTGACGGCGGGGACGAAGAGCGTGCCGCGCTCCTGGATTCCTTCCAGTGCGTAGGGCGTTGTGGTTCCCTGGCGGTCGCTGACGATGGCCCCGGTGGTGCGCTGCGGGATCGCTCCCTGATACTCGACGTAGCCGTCGAGTATGGCGTTCATGACGATGGTGCCGCGCGTCTCGGTGAGCATTTCAGAGCGCAGGCCGATGAGGCCGCGGCTGGGGATGCGGAACTCCATCCTTACGCGGCCCGACCCGTGGTTGGTCATCTTGGTCATCTCGCCCTTGCGCGGGCCGAGGCGCTCGATGACGGTGCCGACAAAGTTTTCGGGGATGTCGATCATGAGCTGCTCGACCGGCTCCATCAACTTGCCGTCGATGCGCTTGGTGACGATCTCCGGGCGGGAGACCATCATCTCGAAACCCTCGCGGCGCATCATCTCAATGAGGATGGAGAGCTGGAGTTCGCCGCGGCCGAGGACCTTGAAGGAGTCTGGCGAGCCGGTCTCCAGCAACTTGAGCGAGACGTTGGTGAGCATCTCCTTGTCGAGGCGGTCGCGCAGGTTGCGCGAGGTGACCCAGCGGCCCTCGCGGCCGGCAAATGGCGAGTTGTTGACGTTGAACTGGATGGCGATGGTGGGATCGTCGATGGCGATGCGGGGCAGCGGCTGCGGGTTCTCCACGTCGCAGAAGCTCTCGCCGATGGTGATGCCGGGAATGCCCGCGATGGCGACGATGTCGCCGGTCTGCGTCTGGTCGATGTCGGTGCGCTTGAGGCCGGAGAAGCTGAAGAGCTTGGTGATCTTGTGCTTGGAGAAGGTGTCGTCGACGCGGGCGACGTTGTACTCTTCGCCGGTGCGCATGGTGCCGTTGAAGACGCGGCCGATGGCGAGGCGGCCGAGGTAGTCGGAGTAGTCGAGGTTGGTGACGAGGATCTGCAGCGGGCCGTCGGGATCGCCCTTGGCGACGGGGATGGTCTGGACGATCTGCTCGAAGAGCGGCTGGAGATCGACGCCGGGGATGGCGAGGTCGAGTGTCGCGGTGCCGACCTTGCCGTTGGTGTAGAGGACGGGGAAGTCAAGCATGTCTTCGTCGGCATCGAGGTCGATGAAGAGATCGTAGACCTCGTCGAGAACCTCCTGCACGCGGGCGTCGGGACGGTCGATCTTGTTGATGACGACCATGGGGGTGAGCTTGGCTTCGAGGGCTTTCGAGAGGACGTAACGCGTCTGCGGCAGCGGGCCTTCGGAGGCATCGACGAGGAGGAGGACGCCATCGACCATCTTGAGGGCGCGCTCGACCTCGCCGCCAAAGTCGGCGTGGCCGGGGGTGTCGACGATGTTGATCTTGTTGCCGTGGTAGTAGAGCGCGGTGTTCTTGGCGAGGATGGTGATGCCGCGCTCGCGCTCCAGATCGTTGGAGTCCATGACGCGATCGGCGACGGCCTCGTTGGCGCGGAAGGTGCCGGACTGGCGGAGCATGGCGTCGACCAGCGTGGTCTTGCCGTGATCGACGTGGGAGATGATGGCGATGTTGAAGATGGGCTTCAGGGCCGGCTGCGCGGTTGAGTTGGCGGCGGAAGTCTCTGGATTCGGGATGGTTTGGGGGCTGCTCACTGCTGGTTGTTGTCCTGTCTGTGCGCGTTGGGATAAGGCCGAAGGGCGAAAATGCGCGTCACCTCTAGTTTAGAGCATTTTCACAGTATCCGTTGTGTTGGAGAGATCCTGCGAGGTGGTTTTCTTTGAGAGAAAACCACGCAGACTTCTTTCGTCCCCACTGTATATCTACCGTGAAAATGCTCAACCGCACTGCGGGCTAAGACGGACACGGTCGCGCGGAGTTAAGCACGGCGAGATGCGCAGGCGGCGATGAGGTTAAAGACCAACGCGGCACACCTGGCAGGCGGCCGCGTGCATTCTGTCTGCGTCGAATGCCGGATGCATCCGGCAACTTCTTTGTCATCCGATTGGAGGTTCTGAGGAACTTTGAGAAGACCTCAGAACCTCCTCCGTCGGGTGCGGATGGTTTGTGAGCATTGGCCCTGCCTCACAAACCGAGGATCGGCGCGCATTTGCCCTGCGCCACCAACCTTGAAACGATGCAACGTGGTCTGCGCGCATTTGCCCTGCGACACCAACCTTAGACCGGCGCGCATTTGCCCTGCGACACCAACCTGGAAGCTGTGACTATTTTTCCTGAATTGAGTGGGAGGCGCTGTGATGCTTATCACATAGCATCGGTCCGACGCGGTAGGTTGCTTCGCAATGCTTCGGCGGGGATTCGCGGTGGACCAGGGGCGCGGCGTAGAGGTAGTGGCAGCGTTGAACGAGGCAAGACTTACTGCGCGGCGGTGGTGGCGGCCACGGGCAGCGGCTTGACTTGAAGGTTCACGCCGCTGGTCTCTCCCTTGACGATGAGGGACTGGGAAGCATCGGCGTAGGTGCGGACGGGCTTCTGGTCGCCCTTGCCGGGAATGATGTCGGAGGCGTTTGAGACTTTGAGGGTGTATTCGCCTTCGGTGACGTACGGAAAACGGAACTGGCCGGTGGCGGGGGTGATTTCAGTTACCGTGCAGGTGGAGTCGTCGTCGGCGTTATGCAGTTCAACGTTGGCGCGGTCGATGGGGTTACCGGTTTCGACGCTGAGGACAGTTCCCGAGACGGAGTGGAGCCGGGCGAGGGGTATCTCGATGTTGTTGCCGTTGGATTCCTCGCCGTCTTTGAGCTTGATGGACTTCGCGTCACTCGGACGGACGCCGTCACCGAGATAGATGTCCCAACGGTAGTCCGGATCGTGAGGCAAGTCCGTCCCAGGGGTCTTCACCTCGCCGCCCTCCAACTTGAGCGTGGTTCGGAGGAGGTATTCTCCGGCGGGAAGGCCGGTGAGGCGGAAGTTGCCCTGGTCGTCGGTGCGCGCTCCGGAGGAATAGAGGGCTTCCTGGGTTGCGAATTCGGTCCACTTTCCGGACTTGTCCTTGTGCAGTAAAGAGACGACGGTCTGGGAGTCGGGCTCGCCATCGTCGAAGCGGACCGTGCCGGAGATGATCGCGCCTTTGTTCAGGACGATGTCGGACGTTGACGTGCGATTTGCGGCAACAGCGACGGGAGTGAGCGCTGCGGCGAGTGCTTCCTTGACGTCTTTGGGAGCGTCATCGTAGGCGTCGGGTTCGACGTAAATGAAGGGAATGGGCGAGACGTAGCCAAGTTTTACAGCGATGACGTAATAGGCGCCGGGAAGGATATTGGGCATGACGTAGGCCCCGTCCAACCCGGTCTGGACCGTAGCGGTGCTTACAACTGGCTTCGCGTTGCCTGCTTCCGCAGCGGTGAACGGCAGCAGGGTAACGAAGGCCATGCGCGCGGGCAGATGCGAATCGCCAA
>Ga0302266_10000820_pt1 | contig 30477 bp, 19 predicted proteins | sample III_Bog_E1_2_FD_194559 | JGI IMG/M metagenome (GOLD analysis project Ga0302266, IMG submission 194559) | Peat permafrost microbial communities from Stordalen Mire near Abisko, Sweden - III_Bog_E1_2 | ecosystem: Environmental > Terrestrial > Soil > Wetlands > Peat | place: Sweden: Abisko...
CACATTTTCACCCAGCGCATCAAGCGTCACCGCGATGCCTGCGGCATTCAACTTCTGCGCGACGGCAATGGCATCTTCCATGCTGGTTCCGGCAACAAACCGGCGCGAAAGTTTACGCCCGAGAGAGTTATGCTCCGCAAAAGCGCGCAGTCCCCGTTTCTCAGATAATGCGATAAATGTGGTGCGAAGAAGACTCATATGAAAGGAACAATATGCCGGGAACCTTCATGTTTGATGCTGAAACTAGCACGACTGACCTAAAGCAATCCAGCAGAATCAAGTCCTCCTACAATGCTACGCGAACGGGGTTCCAAAACATCGACGCACTAACAGCCCCGTTCGCAACTATAAATCCCGTTACTTCGGCGCCGGTCCTCGTACCACCTGCACCAAGTCATCCACGCGTAAATGACGAGCAAATGCCGCCTTCACGTCATCTGCATTCAACTGCACGTAGCGATTAGCAGCACGCAACGGTTCGTCCAGCGGCAAGCCGATCTCTGCGCGGGCCAGCATTCCACCTGCGACCGCTTCTTCGCTGGATTCACTCAGCGGAATCGCCCGCAGTAGCAGCGCCTTCGCCTGGTGGAGCTCCGCAGCAGATACAGCTTCGGTCCGCATCTGGTTAAGGTCGCGTTCGATCAGTGTGCGTGCCTTGGAAACATTCTCCGGATCGCAGCCATAGCTGACTGAGTAGGTAGCCCTGGTCTTCGAAGCCGACAGCCCCACTTCCACGGTATACACATATCCAGCCACCTGCCGCAGATCATGATAGAGCCGCGTTGCATAGAACCCACCGCCCAACACATGCGTGCCCAACTGCATGGGATAGTAATCCGAATCAAAGCGGTTGATGTCCAGCTGTTCTGACAGTTCAACTGAATCCTGAACCTGCTGTGCATCGGCCACGTTCACGGCGGAAGGCTTATTCACTGGAATAGCAGGCAGCGTAGTCTCCGGCTTCTGCCCCTCCGCCTTCCAATCGCCAAACCACTTTGCAATAACGGTCTTCGCCTCATCGGGCGTCACATCGCCTATGACCACAATCGTCGTCAGGTCGGGCCGCATCGTAGCGGCGTAATACTGCTTCACCTGATCGAGCGTCACCTTTGTCAGCGTCGCGGGGGTAGCCTCGCGCAATGCAGGATCACCTGGAGGCAGAAGCGCAAGATCAAGAGCTCGTTGCGTTCTATATCCCGGACTTTGTAAGTTGCCCGCAACAAACTGTGTCGTCTGCTGGCGCACTACTCCAAAGGCCGCTTCCGGCATTGCTGGATGGAGTTCATTGTCCGCCAATAGCTGCACACCGCGAGAGAAATTCTCTTTCAGTACGCTGAGTGAAAAACGATAGCCTGCACTCTCATTGGCGGCGATATCATCCAGCGCCTTCTGGAAGGTCAACCGATCCAGACTCTGCGAGCCGTAGGAGTAGAACCCGTCCAGAACATCGGCCACACCCTCCAGCCCTGCCGGGGTCTGCATATCCGCATCATGCTTCACGGCACCCAGCACTGTTACGGTCGGGCTGGTGGTGTCAGTGCGCACGATTAACCGCAGGCCATTCGGTAGGGTAATGTCCGCTGCCTCCATGAACTTCGCTGGGACCTTAAGCTGATTCAGCGAAGTTGCGGCCCATGCTGGCAATTCTACGGGCTTGGTCGGCGCACTGGTTACCGTTTCGCCGCCGCCAAAGCCCTTGGCAGCAATCGGCTCCCCGTTGGGTGCGGGCTTCAGCGTCGCTGTAATCGTGTTCGCGTTCAGTATGTACTGCTGCGCCAAACGGTTTACATCGGCCAACGTTACTTTGCGGATCGCAGCAATGTCTTCGTCCGGCGACTTGCGGCCCTCTGCGGCCAACGCATTGGACCACACACTCGCCAGCCCGGGAATGGAATTGCGCTGGAACTCAGCCTGCGCCAGTTCGCTGCGCTTGGCCGCTTCCACAAGGTCTGCGGGCACCCCTTTTTGCGCATAGTTGTTCAGAATGCTGCGCATTTCCGCAATGGCAGCTGTAACATCTGTATTTGCCGGCAACGCCAACACCCCGAAGCCAACGCTTGCCTTGGGATATGTCTCCGCCACGCCGAACTCAGCTGCCAGTGCCTTCCCTGCCGGAACCATGCCATACAAATCGGCGCGCTGACTGCCCAACACATCCACCAGCACCTGCGTCGCTGCGTAGTCTGGCGAATCCGTTCCCGGCAAACGGTACGAGATGAACGAGAGTACATACGGAAGATTGCTATCCAGCGTGAACGTCTCCGGTTTCACCGGTTGCAGTTCCACAACAGGCCGTACCGGCAGCTTGTGACTGGGTATATCGCCGTAGAGCTTCTTCACTTTCGCCAGTGTCTGTACGGGATCCACATCACCCACAATGATTAGGATGCAATTCGACGGGGTGTACCAATCGGCATAGAACTTCTTCAGCATCACGGCAGTAGTCGTTTCAAATGATGGCCGCGTGCCCAGCGGATCATGTGCGTACGGAGTGCCGGCGAACATGTCAGCATTCAGCCGGTTGATGAACTTGTAGGTGGGATTCGACAGATCGCGCGAAACTTCCTGCTCAATCGCGCCGCGTTCGTGGTCCCACTCAGCCTGCGAATTGTCCACCCCATGCAGGCAGGCAGCCTGTGCCTGTAGCGCTACATCCAGATCGGCCGCCGGAACCGTGGCAAAATACTGGGTGATGTTCTGCTGCGTGTCCGCGTTATTTTCGCCTCCCATCTGCGCGTAAATCGCAGAGGTCTGGTCCGCCGTCATCCCGGTGCAACCGCGAAATGCCATGTGCTCCTCAGCATGGGCGATGCCTGGGTAACCCTCAGGCGTCTCATTGCCGCCCACCATGAAGTTGGCTTCCACCGTCACCACCGGCGCCAAGGTATTGCGTACGATCACCACCTGCATTCCGTTATGAAATGTGGCGCGGGTCACGCCGTCGGCGGTCGTGGCTGCACGCGCCTCCCCGTGCGATAGGCCAAGCAGGGTGAACAGCAGAAACAATAGCGAAACCGGCTTCCAGTTCATTGATAACTCCTCTAACCATCCTACTTAGACTTGCGCTATGGCGTTTTGGGGTAACCATGCGCGGATTCCATATCTGCAGGAGCCCAAAAGCTGTGTTGCGACAAAGTCGCGTCAAGTAGCGGCTTATGCGTTATTTTAATAGCAAGATTTGATTCCTCATTCTGCGGCGTTCCAACCATGCCGCCAAGGACCCTCCATGAATCCAGTTTCCAGTACACTTGGTAGCCGCTCACTCTCTGTAGTTGGAAAGACTCTTCTTATCGTCACTGCCCTCGGTTTGCTGCCCGGAGTCTGCTGCTTTGCGGCAGACGCACAAAAGCCCCCCGTCGCACCTGTACGCCCGGTCACAGATACGCTCTACGGGCAGAAGGTCATAGACAACTACCGGTGGCTGGAGGATGAAAAGTCTCCCGAGACAAAGGCCTGGATGCGCGGCCAGGCTGATTACACCCGCGCAGTGCTGGACGGTCTACCAGGGCGTAAGGCATTTGCCGCAGAGATGTCGCGCTATATGAACGCGGCTGACGTCACTATCTCAGACGTGCAGATTGCGGGGGACTATGTGTTCTACCGCAAGCGCCTGCGTGCTGAAAATCAAGCCAGCTTGTTTGTGCGCAAGACCACGGGCGGCCCTGAGCGCATGCTACTGAATGTCCCTAAATTGAGCACGCCCGAGGTTCATATGTCGCTGGATCAGTACACACCCAGCGATGATGGCAAGCTGGTGGTGCTTGGCATCTCGCCCGGCGGCTCTGAAATGCAGACGGCCTATATCTACGAGACCGCTACTGGCCGCAAGCTATCGGAAACAATTGAGCGATATCTCGGCGGCAGTTTCTCCCCTGACGATAAGACGCTCTACTACTTACAGCTTGAGAAGCTTGGCCCCGATGCGCCGCCGACCGATAAATACAAGAAGCCGATGGAATATAGCCATGTAATCGGCGGTCCGGTGGAGAAAGACGCGCTCGTTATCGGCCAAGGTGTCTCGGCAGATATCCCGGTAGGCGACTATTTCTTTCCCTTCGCTGGGCCAGTTACGGGCTCCAAGTATGTGCTTGCCAATGTTGCGCCCGGTAACCTGTATCGCGCAGTTTATATTGGCGAGCCTAGCGCGTTGAGCACGCATACCGGCTGGCAAAAGGTCGCGGGGCTGGATGACAAAGTCTCTGACATGGCACTTGAGGGCAACGACCTCTACCTCGTCAGCTTTGACGGCACAATGAACGGTAAGTTGCTGCGCGTAGATGCTGCCCATCCTGACCTGAAGAAGGCTGAGACAGTTATCCCCGCCAGCGATCTCGTCTTCAGTGGCGGCTTCATCGGCACCGAGGTTCTGCACCAGGCGAAGGATGGGCTCTACCTGCGCGTTATCCAGAATGGCGCGGGTCGCGTGCTGCGGCTCGGCTATGAACATGGCGCCAAGGCAGAAATGCTGCCCTTGCCCGGTGGCCAGCAAGCTGCCGCCATTGTGACCAGCCCAACGGTCCATGGCGCCGTCATAGACCTTACCGCTTGGACAACACCCGGCGATTTCTATCGTTATAGCGCCATCAAAAAGACCATGACGGCCATGAAGCTGGAGCCCGCCAACAAAATTGACCCTACCGATCTCACTTCGGAAGAGGTGCAGGTGAAAGCGGCTGATGGCACCATGGTTCCGCTTTCTATCATCTACAAGAAGGGCCTGGCTCGTGACGGCTCAGCTCCGGCAACGATGATCGGCTACGGCGCATATGGAGATGCTTTCACGCCAGGCTTCTCTCGCCGCTACTCGACGTGGCTGGAACGTGGCGGGGTGTTGGCTGTTGCTCACGTTCGCGGTGGCGGTGAGCTGGGCGAATCGTGGCATCTCGCCGGCAAAGAAGAGACCAAGCCCAATACCTGGCGCGACTTTATTGCGTCTGCCGAGTACCTTATTGCGAATAAGTACACCTCGTCTGCAAAGCTTGGCATCTGGAGTCAGAGCGCCGGTGGCATCCTGATCGGCCGTTCCGTCACAGAGCGCCCTGATCTCTTTGCCGCAGCGGTTGATGGCGTGCCTTGCTCTGACATGGTTCGGTTTGAAACAGGCGCCAATGGGCCGGATAATATTCCGGAGTTTGGCTCAGTCAAGACGGAAGCAGGCTTCAAGTCACTGCTTGCCATGAGTGCGTATTACCATGTCGTGCCGGGAACGAAGTATCCGGCGGTCCTGGTAACGGCTGGGGCTAACGATCCGCGCGTTGATCCGTGGCAAGGCGCCAAGATGGCAGCAGCGCTGGAGGCCGCAACCGCCAGCGACAAGCCCATTCTCTTCCGCGTGAACTACGATGCAGGCCACGGACTGACCGACACAGTTGCCCAGCAGGTCTCTGACTGGAGCGATATCTTTACTTTCTTCCTGTGGAACTTCGGCGACCCGGCATTTCAGCCGGCAACGAAGTAACACAACAAGCTACATGCAGCGGCGCTGGAGGATACCCTTCAGCGCCGTTTGCTACTTCATCTCTGTAAGGAATCTTCCATGTTCTCTGGCGGATTACGCATCGTCAACCGGCTGGCGATCGCCACACGATCCCTGCCATCGTGCTTCGCCTGGTACAGAGCTCGATCGGCTGCTACCAGCAGTGAACTCAGGTCATCGCTCTGCCCCGGTATCACGGCCCCGCAACCCAGGCTAACCGTGAGCACACTGCTCGTAGCGCTGCCATGCTCAATACCAGCGCTGCGAATGGCTAATCGGATTTGCTCCGCCAGTTGCGCCGCTCCCGTCTCATCGGTCTGTGGCAGCAGGATGGCAAACTCCTCGCCTCCGAATCGTGCAATCAAATCACTTGGGCGACGCAGCACACTGGCCGCGATTTCAGCAACCGCACGCAAGCACTCGTTCCCTGCAAGATGCCCATAAAGATCGTTGTAGTTCTTGAAGTGATCGACGTCCATCAGCACAAAGGAAAGACTAGAGCCTTCGCGGATGGCGCGCCGCCATGCCTCTTCCAGGGCTTCATCCAGCCGCCGGCGATTCGCGATGCGCGTAGTTGCATCCACGCGTGCCACGCCCTCCAGCGTTTCCAGCGCATCCTTTAGCCCCAGCCGCGCCTCTTCCTCAATGAGTGCGGAACGCTTCAGGTCTCCCAGCACCAACCCCACAACATCCGCACTCAGCACCGCAGTGGCAAGAAACATCTGCAGGATCAGGATGCGGTCTTCCAGCGTGGCGCCCTGTACATGCGCCATTACGCCATGGCCCGCCACCGTATAAATGCTTCCGATGGCGGCCACCACACATGAGCCCAACGCGCCGCCACCCACGCCTAGTTCCACCACAAGCAACATCAACGGCGGAAACAGCAGAAAGAGTAGAGGAAAATTACCGCGGGAAAATATTCCAAGCGTCGTAATGGCCAGCAGTCCCAGGTAGAGCAGGGTCTTGGCCACTCGCTGTGGGGCAAACAGCGCGACGGTCTCGCGGCTGGACAGCCCTAGAAGTAGAGGCGTGACAATTGCCATTCCCAATGCGCTGGGAGGAAACCAGCGAAACGCCGTAATGAAGTTTGCGTTCACCAGTACCCGCAACATCATGGCCGCAGCGCATGCAGCAAGCAGTGGGCCCAGGAGCACACCAAAGAACACAAATCGCAGCAGGTTGCCACGATCCGTAAAATCCACCACGCTCTCCCCGCGTTCCGGCTTCAACGCAGGCCACCACTGCACGGCGATCACTGCAAAAGTGGACTCGCTCACATCAATAAGCGATAACAGGATGACCTGGCTAGACGGATCGTGCATGATGAAATGGGCCAGCACATTACCGCAATATCCCGCGGCCAGCAATGGCCACCGGCGGCTTCGCCGACTGAGCAATACAATCGCCAGCAACACAGCATTGGCCCACCAAACAGCGGGCACATGGCCGGCGCCGCGGCCTGATTGCAGGCCAATCCACGCCATGGCCGCCACCGCTACAACGGTGAACAGCCACGGCACAAAAAGGTTTCGACGCCATTCTCGAGCAATGGGGCGAAGAATCACGGGAATAGCTCCAATTTGCTGATTAAATCAGAATCCCGCAATTCCAGCGAATGAATATTACCGAGAAAATGAATGTCATCCCCGCCGTGAAACTCAACCACTAATCTGCCCTGAAGAGTAAGCTGAGAGAGCACTTTGCGTCCTGCCGGGAAAATCGGAACATATTCGAAGGCCGTCCCCAATGAACACCAGTCTCTTCGAGCTCTTCAAGATCGGCATCGGTCCCTCCAGTTCTCATACTGTAGGGCCTATGCGTGCTGCGGGTGCCTTTCTACAGAAACTGGAGCACGAACATTTAGTTCCCCGCACTTCGCGCATTACCACTGATCTCTACGGTTCTCTCGCACTGACCGGAATCGGCCACGCCACCGACCGTGCCATTCTCTTCGGCCTGAGCGGCGAGATGCCAAACTCAATCGAGCCAGTAGCGATGGAGCGCATACTTCAGCAATGGCAAACTACTGCGACCATTACGCTGCCTGGTGGCAAACAACTTCCTTTTCGCAACGAACATGAATTAGTCTTTCACCGCGACCAGATGTATCCACAGGCAGATACTCCATCCCATCCGAACGGTATGCGTTTCACCGCATTTGACGATGCGGGCCACAGCATCGCAGAGATGATTATCTTTTCAGTCGGCGGCGGTTTTATCCGTACCAGCGAAGAGTTCGCCTCGTTAGCACTGCCAATTCGCACCGTTCCCTATCCTTTCCACAATGCGGCTGAACTGATCACGGTTGCAGATCAACAGGGCATGACCATTGCAGAGATGATCTTCGCCAATGAATGTGCTTTACTGCAGCAACAACAGCACATCATCGCTACTGCAGAAATTCAAAAACAGGTTCGTCAGCGCATACTGCATCTGTGGCAGACCATGCAGCAGAGCGCAGATCGCGGCATGGCAACGGAAGGTATTCTTCCCGGCGGCCTGAACGTACGCCGTCGCGCACCGCATCTAGCGGCGCGCCTACGTCTCGGCAGAGTTACCGATCCTTTGGCGCCGCTGGACTGGGTCACCGCGTATGCCATGGCGGTGAATGAAGAAAATGCTGCAGGTGGCCGAGTCGTTACCGCCCCCACCAACGGCGCAGCTGGCATTATTCCTGCAGTCGGGCTCTATTATCTGAACTTCATCGACTCCGCCGACGACGAAGGTATTCTGCGCTACTTGCTTACGGCTGCTGCCATCGGTGTTCTGTACAAGGAAAACGCCTCTATTTCTGGCGCGGAGGTCGGGTGTCAGGGTGAGGTGGGTGTGGCTTGCTCCATGGCTGCAGGCGGACTGGTAGCCGCATTGCATGGCAGTAATCAGCAGGTAGAGCACTCTGCTGAGATTGGTATGGAACACAATCTTGGCATGACATGCGATCCCATCGGCGGCCTGGTACAGATTCCCTGTATCGAACGAAATGCCATGGGCGCTATCAAGGCAGTGAATGCATCGCGGCTCGCCATGTCAGAAGAAGGCGAGCACAAAGTCTCGCTCGATCAAGTCATCAAGACGATGTACGAGACGGGTATGGACATGCAATCTCGTTATAAGGAAACATCACTCGCTGGTCTGGCGCTGAACAAGATCCAATGCTGAGAAGATGGCGCTAAGAGGCAGTCCCGCAGATGTAAGCCTGCAACTGCATGATGGTCTTCTGCTGCTCATTGATGACCCAGTTCACCAGGTCGCCAATGGAGATCAAGCCGATGACTTTGTCCCCATCCATCACCGGAAGATGACGAATGCGCTTGTCTGTCACGATGTGCATGCAATCGCCAATGGTGTGCTGGCAAGTGACCGTCACCACCGGGCTGGTCATGATCTCGGCAACCAAAGTGTCTTTGGATGTGCGACCCAGGAGGAAGACCTTGCGGGCATAGTCGCGCTCAGAGATGATGCCTGTCAGCGTGCCCTGGTCCATCACCAGTAATGCGCCAACCTGCTTCTCTGCCATCATCTCCAGACACTCGTATACAGAGGCGGCAGGCGATATAGACCATATCTGCCGGGGTTTCTGCTTCAGCATTGTGCTGACTGTTACAGCCAGTTCGCTCATGAGTCACCTCGGGCATCGAATAGTACCGACGCAAGGCGGCATCGTCAACGAAGATATTGCAGGGACCTTAAATTGTTTTCAGTCTCCCGCAAGCCCTCCGTTATCTCATTCAGAACAAAAGAAACTGGCGAATTCGAATTGCTTACTTACTCCTCCAAATCGTCTTGAACCGGCTGCTTGGCACCGGCTAAAATTTTCTCTGCCACAATCTGCGGCACCAGATCGTAGTGATCCATCTCCATCCTGAAGCTGCCCCGCCCCTGAGTGAGGGACGTTAACGTTGTACTGTAGGCCAGAATTTCTGCCATGGGCACCTCGGCGCGGATCGTCGTCCCCAATGAGCCGCCGTCCATACCCTGTACCCGTCCACGACGCCCCGCAAGATCGCCCATGAGTGCCCCGGCAAATTCGTCGGGAGCTTCGATCTCCACACGCATAATAGGTTCCAGCAAGGCTGGCTTCGCTCCCTCCATACACTTGCGGAAGGCTAACCGCGCCGCCATTTTGAAAGACATTTCGCTGGAATCCACGTCGTGGTAACTACCGTCGTAGACCGTCACTTTAATGTCTGTCACCGGATAGCCTGCCAGATAGCCGCGAGCCGCCGATTCACGCACACCCTTCTCCACCGCAGGAACATACTGCCTTGGGATGGCACCGCCGAATATTTCATTGTCAAATATCACGCCGGTGCCGCGTGGCTGCGCTTCAATGCGCAGTTTGCAATCGCCAAACTGGCCATGCCCGCCAGTCTGCTTCTTGTGGCGTCCCTGTGCCTCCGCACGTCCGCGCACAGTCTCGCGATACGGCACCTTCGGCGCCTTCAGAATTACATTGGTGTGATAGCGGCGATTCAATTTGGAGACGATCGCCTCAATATGCGGCTGCCCTGCGCCCGCCACCAGAAATTCATTCGTTTGCGGATCGCGGAAGAAGCGCACCATGGAATCATCTTCCATCAACTTGTGCAGCGCGGGCGCCAGCTTATCTTCGTCAGCTCGCGTCCGCGGTTCAATGGCATAGGTCATCGCCGGCTCTGGCATCGTGACAGGCTCGACGAATATTTCATGTATTTTTTCGCCCAGCGTATCGCCGGTCAGCGTCACACGAAGCTTCACTGCGGCACCAAGATCGCCGGCATGCAGTTCCTGTACCTCCACCGGCTTGCGCCCCTGCATGATGTAGAGGTGTGGCAATACCTCACTCTCCTGCCGGCTGTAGTTCTGTACGGAAGCGTTCGTTCTCAGTACCCCGCTCACTACCTTAAAGAATGAAATTCTTCCGGTGAAGGTATCTGTCATGGTCTTGAATACATAGAGCGCTACCGGCTCTTTGTCGTCAATGCGCCTCGTCACTTTCTCCTGAGCTGCGTCCTCATCTGTGTGTCCACTTCTTTGATTTGCGGCAACAAGCTGCGGCCTTGCATTGGCTGCGATTGGTTCGCGCTCAGTGGGAGCAGGCGTATATACCTGTAGAAAGTCCAGCAGATGGTCTGTTCCCACATTCCTCAAACCGCTCGCGTAGAGCACTGGGAAGATACGGTCTTCGCGAATAGCCTCGTGCAGTGCGGTGATAAGATGCTCTTCCGCGATCGTGCCTTCGCGGAAGAATTCCTCCATCAGGTCGTCTTTGCCTTCCGCCACCAGTTCCACCAAGGCCTCATGTGCAGCGGTCGCGTCTGCCTGCAAAGCTCCTGGAATCTCGCCCGTAGTGCCATGTCCATCGCCATCAGGCTTATACGTGAATGCCTTCATCGTGATCAGGTCAATCACGCCATGGAAGCCATTGCCGTCAACGATAGGCAACTGCAGCCGTGCCACCTGACGCCCCCACTTCTCCTGCAGCGATACAAACATCTGCTCACGCTCCGCCGCATCTCCAATCTTTGGATGGTCGAGCTGGTTCACGACCAGGACGCGTGGCAGGTTAACCTCGTCTGCGAACTTCCACACACGATCCAAACCGGTCTCTATGCCGGACTGCGCATTCACGATCACCAATGCCGCTTCCACCGGCAGCAAAGCTGCACGCGCATCGTGCAGAAACATGTGAAAGCCGGGCGTATCCACCAGATTAATCTTGGTGCCGTTCCACTCTGCAAATGCAACAGCATTTGACATGGTAGTGCGACGCGCTATCTCTTCTTCGTCGTACGCTGTGACGGCCGAGCCATCATCCACTCGGCCAAGAGTTGGTGTCATTTTCGCGGCATGCAGCAGAGCGGAGATCAGAGTTGTCTTGCCGCTGTGCGCATGCCCCACTACAGCTACGTTACGAATATCCCTTCCAAGATAGCTTTTCATCGCTGAGCTCCCTCTCGTGTGTGAGTTGGCCGATTTGCCTGTCAGGTCGTTGATCGCACAGTATGGCACATCCATGGCTGGATTCTGCGAACCCGTCTCGACGCGATGTATGTGGCCTGGATGCCACCGATGCCAACGCGCGTTTCAGAGCGCACAGCAATCCGCATTCCGGGGAAGGGGCATCCTATCACAACTACAACAGCCTTTTCGACATGCCCCATCACAGTCGAAGAGCCATCGTTCCAAGTTCTGAAAAACGAGCGGGGACAGGAGAGTTCCCGCTCCTATCCCCGTCGTCGATTCGTTCTGCCTGAACTATATAACCTAGGCGTAGTCTTCGCGCATAGGGGTAAAGATATCCAGCACTTCGGAGTCTTCCGTGGCCCGAGCCTGATGCTCCACGCCGCCCGGTACGATAAAGCTGTCTCCGGGCCCGGCTTCAAGAATATTGCCGGGAGATTCAAAGACGATACGTCCACTAATCACATAGACCATCTGTTCGTGTGGATGGCTGTGGCGACTCCCAACCCAACCCTTCACCATAGTGTGGCGGATAAGCATCATGCTGGGCGTGTAAGACATGACCTGGCGGCGAAGGCCGGCCTCTGGAATGGACATGTCTTCATTATTGGACGAGCAGACCTTGATTATTCTGGACGACATCGTTTCTCCTTGCGACTAGTTCTTGCAGTATAGGGCCACGACGTGCAGCCTAAAACTGCACACTGTTGTTCATCTGGGTAATCTCCGGCACGCTGCCGCCACATTCCACCGTAACGCTGCCCCCAGCATAGTCAACATGGGCAGGAAGCTTGAGGGAAACCACGGCAGTCTTCGGCATCAAATCTACAGGAGCTTTCAAAGCAGGCACAACAGCGGTAGCAATCGTCTTGCCGTGGCGGTCACGCAGCACCACCCGCGATGCGGGTGCGTCAATTGCACCCACACTGTGCACTCGGATCTTCATATGGCCATCGGCAACCGTTACATCCTCTGGATCAATGCCAAGATCGGGGCGCGACCAGTATGGAACCCCCTTGGCGACCAACTTCAACTCAAGAACAGTGGTTGTGTGGGGAGCAAATGTAATCGCCACATTCTTGCTGCGTTCAAACTCGGCCATACTCGTGCTGACATTGTCCAGCGGTGCACCGGCAGCAGTGGAATTATCCTTTTGCGTACCTTGCATAATCTGCCACTGCCCCGGATCCACCTCCCATCCGGTCAGGTGAGCCACAACCGGTACATCGTCCAGATTGTAGGCAATAATCCTCACGTAGCCCGGCGTCGCTTCTGGAACCAGTATTCCCAGGCTGGTCGGCGTTGCCGGTGCATCGAACTTCCAACCCACAGTGTTCCCCGGATAGATATGGTTGCGAATGAGAGCAATCCCGCCAAAACGGGCGCGCTGCAATTCGGTATTGACGAACATCGGTCCAGCAGAGTCTGTAACGCGGTCAATCCAGAGACTGCCCTCCGTATTGATCCATTCGCGGTTTGATTCTGCCTGTAGTTGAGCGGAATATAGACGTTCAAGATATTTCGTATCACTGCTGATCTGCCAAGCAAAGGTTTCAGCAGAACCGCTTGTAGATGCAGCAGCGGTTGTTGCCACGCCATTCGCAGTCGGCACCTGGGCCGCTGCCACAAGTTGCGGCCCCAGGCTTCCACGCAGGTCAAGCATGTCGAGCGCATCGGAGCTAATATGCGAGAGCGATGCAGTGCCTGCATCCATCAAGGGAAGCAGATACTTCTTGTCACTAGTCCAGCGATACGCCGCCCAGAACATAAAGTCAGGCTCTGCATCGCCACCAGGAATATCCTGATCGGTCTTGAAGTTGATATCCGTACGGGTGACATACTTTCCATCTGCTTCCTGCTTGCGGTGCGCAAGCATACCGTCAACCGTTTCCAGAACCATCTTGCGGGTCTCTGGCGTGCCGTTGAATAGCACTAGATCCAGCGCAGGCTGGAAGACCATATACGAACGCGCTTTGGTCCAACCCCACACGCCGCCTTCCGCCATTTTGCTGCCGCTGTAGTAAGCGGAGCGAAAATGCCGGTGTCCAGCCGCGTTAACCCCAGTCAACCACTCCAGCCGCTTGGCCGTGACCATTGCACGCTCCATCTGTTTGGGGCTCCCGAAGTCCATCATCATGGATTGTCCGAGAACATTCAGACCATCCTCATAGGCATGCAGCTCATCAAACTGTCCGGTTGCCAGCCCATTAGTCCACATCTTGTTCTCATACATCGCTTCCAGTTCTCTGGAGAGCGCTTTCTTTAGCTTCTCCGGCTCCGTTCCCATGAGCGCGAGCGAGGGGAAAAGATTGGTGAAGTCACTATCATCACCCAGCCCACCGCCGAACTCGCCATCCCATGCCTGGCGTTTGTCGATAAAGAAGTCCGCTATGCGCCGGAAATAATCCACGTCCCTGGTCTGCAGATACGCCCATGCAGGTACACCACTCGGAATAGTGGGTGGGATGTATGCCGGAGGTGTGGTTTCAGGATTCCATTCATGCCAGTACTTACGGCCAAGGTCATTGGATGGATCCACGCGCAGCAGATCGGTAATGTCAGCGTAGAAGCGGTTGTATGTGTTCAAGTGTCGCGAGTTGACGTGCTCCTCCGTCATGTTGGAGAAATTGTCACGTACCTGCGTCAGTCGATCGGCAATATGCTCCGGCAGCGCATCCTGATATGACTTGAAGATAAGTCGCACCTCAGCACCGTCAAGCACGCTGGCGTTGAACTCCGGACTGGCAGAAGCGATGGTAATGAGAAAGCTCTTGTCATTGGTTAGAATGCGGTCGCGCATATCCAGCCAGAGGGTATGCGGTTCACCCGGCTTCACAGAGAAGGTGAAATTCATCATGTCGCGCATCGGCCAGATTGGATCCTTTACTTCAATGTTCATCGGGATTACATCGCCATGCGTAGGCTTCATCTTCAAAGCAGGCAGTTCGATGGCAATGCCGTCCAGCCCGGCATTCATGTTGTCCCACGTATACGAAGGAACATGGGTCGTCGCGGCGGGTAGTCCGCGAAAATCTGCGGGAATGAGAATATGCACAATCGGCAAGCTCGAGGTATCGGCTTTACGAGCGGACATCCCCACATGCTTTGATGAAAATTTTCCATCCATGGCAACTGCCGGACCAGCAACAATAATGCTCCGCTCGTCTGCCGGATAGCGGTCATGAATGAATTTCACTAAGTCATCCAGCGAGGGATTGTCGTTCGGCAATGACGAGGCCGAGAGTTTGTACTTAAGTTGGGCAATACCGGCAGGTGGCGCACCCTCGTGGACGTAATACGCGCTAAATTCCCCGATAGGCGTTTCCTGTTCCACATTGGTGAAGCGAAGCTTACCTCCGGTAACCGGAGTAGAAATATCGTGGAAGGTCGTCTCCTGCCCACTGGGGCGCTCAAAAAGCGTCTTCCCCGGCAACGTGACTCCATCCAGATTGGCTCGGCGCACTTGATCCGCGGAGACATCGGGCGTCAACAGCGTCATATTGCCGAATGCACCGCCGTTGAGTTCAAGATGATTCCATGGTTCATCCGGCATAACGAAGGTGATCGCCTTGCCCGAGATGGCGTAACAATCCCAATCCGGCAGCTGGAAGTAATCGAAGCGACCGGGTAAACGGGAGCGGTTGTAGACACCAGGCCAGGTGGTCTCGCGAATGCCGTCCGTCGCTCTCCACCACCAGCGTCCGATATCAAATGCATCATGGATCTCAACTTTGCGAATTGTTGTATTGGTGGCAGACAGCACTGCCGGAACGTCACCCTGCCGATTCCAGCCATAACGATGCCACCATTCCTGCTGCCAGCTTTCCGCCGTCAAAACAGCTTTATATTGCTGTCCCGACGCAGATGTAAGTGAGCGCGTGACCGGAGGAACATTCTGCGGTATCTCGCCCTTGGCGAGCGTGGCAATATTGTCGTCGGAGAGCATGCGGTCATAGATACGCAGTTCGTCGATATCTCCGCCCCGATTGTAGCTGTAGGTGCTCTCAACCCCGGTTGGCCCAATGATGCGGGAATGCGGCCCAAACTGATCTAACCCAGCGTCAAACATTCCAGTGGCAGCCTTTTCGCCCACGAGTTTTCCGTCCACGTAGAAGCGGATGCCAGTGGTTTCATCCCATGCCAGCGTGAGATTAACCCACTCGTCGGGCTTGGGGAAATTTGGCATGTTGTATGAGACACGGGTGCGGCCAAGATTTACATCTGTAACGAAAGCATCAAAACCATGCCCGTTGTAATCGATGCGGAGCCAGACCTGGTCCCAGCTGGAATGGTCGGCATAACCGACGCGAAATATGGGAAAGGCCGTCTCATCCACAGTATCCCGAGAGCGCCAATAAAACGAGAGTGTGCCCCGCTGTGCGTAGATATTGCCGGGTGCCCAGTACGACAGCAGCTGGTTGTTTCCGCACTGAATGTAGGACCCTTTCGCACCTCCCGGCATAATTTTTATGTCAGAGATGTAATTTGGCTGAGGGTTGCCGCCGGCAGCATAGTCGGCCGTAAACCCATGATCCGCGGAGAGATAAAAGAGCAAGCCAGGTTCGGGACTGGGTGCCACTACAGAGGCTGGAGGAGGCACGGTCTGGGCGAGTGTTGAAAGGCTGAAAAGCATACTCGCAAGCAAGCAAATCAAGCGTAAGGAATGATGCGTGCGATGCATAAATACACCTCGGGACCGGCAGCATGAAGGCTTGGAACTCGTGCCCATGACTTTCAGAGCGACGAAAATTGGTCAGACAATCCAGCGGCATTGTCGCTTTACGACTATGGATTTGGCAAACATAAACGCCACCTCGTCTTACATTGAGATAAGAAGTGACGGGATTGGCCTTACCAATAGCGCGATCAACCTGAGTTTCTGTATGCTTGCGGGGTGCAATATATACTGCGGATGGCCGGACTGCTTTGCGGCTTCGCGCTGACGCTTCCTGCGCTGGCGCAACACACTGATATATGGGATTTTAGCCGCGTGGACCAAGTGGGAGGCCATTCGACTGTTGTGCTCGGTCACCCGCAAATTATCCAGTCTCCTTACGGTCCAGCAGTGCAGTTTGACGGTATGAATGATGGTATTTTCTTGGACGTTAACCCACTTTCTATGGATGCTACATGGACATGGGAGGTCATCTTCCGGCCCGATGCGGGCGGCCCGCCGGCACAGCGCTTCTTCCACCTGCAGGAGGTTGATCCCTCGACCGGAGCAGATACTAAAGATCACATGACGCTCGAGATTCGCATTGTGGACGGCAAGTGGTGTCTGGATAGCTTTGCGGTCAAGAACGGGAACCGGCTGCCCCTCTTGAACTGTAAGTTGCTGCATCCGCTGGGCAATTGGTACAGAGTCACATTTGTGTATGACGGTACGCAACTGCGTAACTACGTGGGTGAAGAGATGCAGGGCGCAGGTGCCGTGCATCTGGCACCATCAGGGCCGGGGCGCTCCTCCGTGGGGGTCCGCATCAATAAGACGTACTACTTCAAGGGCGTGATCCTGAAAGCGCGGTTTACTCCGCGCGCATTGCCAACGGCTGAGTTTCTGAAGCTGCCACGCCCTTCCCCATCCCACTAAAAAGCTGCTCAAAGGACGGTGACGTGCGTCACAAAGTTTGCGGCATGCAACAATTATGTTCATAGCTAGACGATGCGAAGCTCTTTCCAATTCGCCGCAGTGGTTCTTCTGCTAGTGCTGTGTGTTGCTCCGGCAATGCCCTGCATGTTTGCAGGGGCGCAGACCATGGCCCCGGCGCATGCGTGCTGCCACATGATGAAAACCACATGCGGCCACCTGCGCATGCCCGCATCAAGCTCCTGCTGCCATGTATCGCCGGCAGAGAGCGCACCTTACGCCGCGGTGAACGTAAAGAGCGTAGAGCTTCGCCCGGTTGCAACGATTGCTGAGATAACCAGCGTATTCCTTGCGCCGGTGACTGCACCCACCTGGTTTGCGAAGGCAGTATCCTCTCCGCCGCTATTACCACCCCGTAGTCTTTCCATTCTCAGAATCTGATTCACTCCTCACTCTCACCTTCTACGAGCCTGCACGGTTGTGCGCGCTTGTGCCGGAATAGTTTTCGAGACAGGAGTTCCCTCCATGAAATGCATCTTGTACCTGGCGGCGCTTTCCGCGCTGACCAACGGAGTTACCGTACACGCGCAGGCGATGACCAGCATGCCCACGCCGCTCGCCCAACTTGTAGCTGAAGCAGAGGCGAATAATCCCCAAATTGCTGCCGCAAGCCATGCATGGAAAGCGTCCACCTATATGGCACAGCAGGTTACGACACTGCCCGATCCAGTGTTCACCGTGCAGCCGCTGAGCGTGGGCAGCCCCAAGCCATTCGCAGGCTTCAGCAATAGCGATTTTGCCTATATCGGTTTTGGCGCATCGCAGGATATTCCCTACCCCGGCAAGCTAAAGCTCAAAGGTGAGGCCGCGAATCGCGATGCCGAGACGCAGCACGCTCAAATGGAGGTGGTGGGCAGCACGATTGCAGAGCAGGTGAAGCTGCTCTACCTGCAAATGGCGTATCACGATGCCACACTTGCAATCCTGAAACGGAACGACGCGGTGCTGACGCCGATGATCCAGAGCATACTCTCGCGCTACAGCGTAGGCCAGGGCAGCCAGGCCGAGGTCGTTCGCTCGCAACTAGAGCACACCAAGCTGCTTCGCGAGATGACCATGCACCATCTGGAAATGGACCAAGAGCAGGCGGAGCTGAAACAGCTACTGCATCGCCCGCAGGGTTCGCCGGACATCGTGACCGAGCCGCTGATGGCAACACCGTTACACTTTACCGCAGACGAACTGCAAGCGCTGGTGACTAACCACAATCCCATGGTGCGCGTGGATGCGCAGATGGTGCACAAGCAGGAAGCTGATCTGATATCCGCCCAATTTGAGCGCAAGCCCGACTTCACCGCAGCCTACGAATTTCAGCAGACCGGAAGCGGTTACCGCGATTACTACATGCTCACACTGAGCATGAGATTGCCGCGACGCAAACGCGTGGACGCAGAAGTGGCCCAGGCCACGGAGATGCTGAACAAATCCAAACGCGACCTTGATGCGCAGGCAACAGAACAAGCGGCCGAGGTGCAGAAGAACTACATCACCCTGGCCAGCACGATGGAACTGCTGAAGGAATACGAGGAAGGATTGCTACCGCAGGCACACGCGGCCTTCAATCTGGAGCAATCCGCCTACCAGTCCGACAAGCAACAGTTCGCACCGGTGCTGGCATCGCTGCTGGACGTGCTCACACTGGAACACGATTATCACCAGACCCTGCTCGACCACGAAACGGCACTGGTTCACCTTGAGACTTTGACAGGAGCGGCAATTCGATGAACAAGATTGCGATTCGCACTTCACTTATTTGGATTTCACTGATTGCCATCAGCGGAGGAATTGCGGAATACCGCACACACCATCACACGGCAGCGATGCCTGATGCAACCCAGCCGCTTGCTGCTGGCCCCGCAACACAGACTGCGGCTCCAGCCACAGCGCAGAGCATGGAAGCACCGCTCACGCCCGTTCAGCTCACCATGGACCAGATGCAAAGCATTGGCGTGAAGAGCGGCGTGGTACAACTGCGCCAACTGGATGATGCCGTAAGCGCTACCGGCACAGTAGACATCAATGAGCGTGCGGTTTCTTATGTGCAGATTCGCTTCCCGGGCTATATTCGCAGGGTATTTGCGAATGCGAGCTACCAGTACGTGCATAAGGGCGAACCGCTTTTTACCGTCTACAGTCCTGACATTGTTGCAACCCAGCAAGAGTACCTGCTAGCACGACAGAACCAAAAGGCAATGAGTACCAGCACGATTGATGGCGTTGCCAATGGTGCATCGTCGCTGACCAATGCGGCAGAGCAACGCCTGCGCCAGTGGGATATCCCGGAAAGCGAGATTGCGAAGCTAAAGCAGAGCGGGAACGCCAGCCAGGAGATGACGGTCTACTCGCCTGTCTCCGGCTACATTACGGAACGTCTTGCACTGCCAAACATGTCTGCCGATTCTTCGATGCATCTGTACACCATCGCCGATCTCTCCACCGTGTGGGTAAACGCACAGGTGTTTCAGAATGACATTGGTCGCATCACTCCAGGTGAGAAAGCTGACGTCACTGTAGATGCCTATCCAGGCAAAACCTTCACGGGTCACATCGAACAGATTCTTCCGCTGGTGGACATGGCTACGCGCACCGTGCGCGTGCGGCTCTCTGTCAGCAATGCCGGTCTAAAGTTGAAGCCAGGCATGTTTGTGAATGTGATGTTGAAATCTGCGCTAGGCCGCCAACTGGTGGTTCCAGCGTCTGCAGTATTCCAGACAGGCACACGCGCGATCGTCTTCCTCGATCACGGAAATGGCAGCATCGAGCCGAAGAATGTCGTACTAGGCCCTGCGGTAGGTGATCAGGTAGTTGTGCTGAAGGGGCTGACTGCAAACCAGCAGATTGTGACTTCAGCAAATTTCCTTATTGATTCCGAGAGTCAGCTTCAGGCCGCAAGTGGCGCACAACCGGTTGCAGCACCTGCAAGTGCAGCTCCACAGCAGGCTGCTGCGATGAAGATCGACTTTTCGTCGAATCCGAATCCTCCGCACAAGGGACAAAACGTATTTCATGTCGCGGTAAAGGATGCCGCTGGTAATCCAGTTGCAGGTGCGGAGGTGACTGTGAACCTATATATGCCGGCGATGCCGGAGATGGGAATGGCAGCAGTAAATGTTGCTGTGAAATTGCCGCAAAAATCTGCGGGCATATATGAAGGCAGCGGGCAACTGAGTTCCGGCGGCACCTTCCAGGTGACCGTCACGGTTCGGCAAAACGGCCAGACCGTGGCGAGCAAGCAGCTACGCATCAATGCCGAAGGAGGCATGTAAATGCTATCCCGCCTGATTGAAATATGCGCGCGCAACCGCTTCCTGGTCTTTACCTGTGTTCTCTTCCTCACGCTGGCCGGCATCTGGTCATTGAAACATGTGCCACTGGATGCACTACCGGATATCTCTGACGTGCAGGTGATCGTGCACACCAGCTGGGAGGGGCAACCACCGGACATCATTGAAGACCAGGTGTCGTATCCAATTGTGACCAGTCTTCTGGCAGCGCCGCATGTGAAGGCTGTTCGCGCGCAGACAATGTTTGGCGATTCCTACGTCTATGTGGTGTTTGAAGACGGCACAGATCTCTACTGGGCGCGCTCGCGTGTGGTGGAGTATTTGCAGCAAATCAGCGGACGCCTGCCGGCGAATGTGCACCCTGCAATTGGACCAGATGCAACCGGCGCGGGCTGGGTATTTGAGTATGCGCTGGTGGACAAGAGTGGCACACACAGCCTGGCCGATCTGCGCACACTGCAGGACTGGCATCTGCGCTATGCGCTGGAGACAGTGCCCGGTGTATCGGAAGTAGCCAGCATCGGAGGCTATGTCAAGCAGTATCAGGTGCGCGTCGATCCGAACAAGCTACTCGCATACAATATCCCCCTTTCTACCGTGATAGACCGCGTAAAGGCGAGCACCAACGAGGTGGGGGGGCGCGTACTTGATCTGAGCGGCGCGCAGTATATGATTCGCGGGCTCGGATATCTGCACTCTACTGCCGACCTGGAGAATGTAGCAGTAGCCAGCAACAACGGCACACCCGTGCTGGTGCGAGATCTGGGCACAGTCACCTTCGGACCGGATATCCGCGAAGGTGCGGCCGAGTGGAATGGCGAAGGCGAGACTGTTGGCGGTATTGTGGTGATGCGCCAGGGCATGAATGCGCTGAATGTGATCGACGGCGTAAAGCAGAAGCTGCATGACATTGCGCCTTCGTTGCCAGCAGGCGTTCAGATTGTCAGCGGCTACGACCGCTCTGGGCTGATACAGGATTCCATCGCGACGCTGCAGCGGGATCTAACGGAAGAAGCAATCATCGTAAGCCTGGTGATTATCGTCTTTCTGTTTCACTTCCGCTCTGCACTGATTGCGATTATCACGCTGCCGATTGCGGTTCTGGTGTCGTTCATCCCCATGTACTTCCTCGGGGTCACGTCTAACATCATGTCGCTTGGAGGGCTGGCACTGGCTATTGGCGTGCTCGTAGATGCTTCCATCGTAATGGTCGAGAATGGCTATCGCCATCTTTCAGAGCGGCAGAAGCTGGATGCAACCCCAGTTACTGAGGCCGAGAGGAAGCAAATTCTGACCGGCGCAGCGAAGCAGGTTGGCCCTCCACTGTTCTTTTCACTGCTGATTATCGTCGTATCGTTCCTGCCGGTGTTTTTGCTGGAAGCACAGGAAGGACGCATGTTTCGTCCACTAGCATGGACCAAGACGCTGGCAGTTGCATCATCTTCCATCCTTGCCATCACGCTGGTTCCAGTGCTGATGGTAATGCTGATTCGCGGCAAGCTGCAGCCAGAGGAGGCGAATCCTATCTCGCGCGTGACACAGAAAATCTATTTGCCAATTCTGCATTTTTGCCTACGGAATCGCAAGCTGACGATCGCGCTCAACCTGATTTTTCTGCTCGCCACTTTGCCGGTCGCATTCAAGCTGGGCAGTCAATTCATGCCGCCGCTGTATGAGGGTTCCGCGCTGTATATGCCTACCGCTTTGCCCGGTATCGCCATTGCGCAAGCCAAGCAACTGATGCAGAAACAGGATGCGACTATACGATCATTCCCTGAAGTCGAGAGCGTCTTTGGCACGGTTGGACGCTCTGACAGCGCGACAGATAATGCGCCGCTGGACATGTATGACACAGCGATCATGTTGAAGCCGCATGACCAATGGCGGCCGGGCATGACCTACGAGAAGCTGATCCAGGAGATGGATGCAAAGCTGCAATTTCCAGGGCTAGCGAACACGTGGACTAGTCCGGTGGATAGCCGTCTGGATATGGAACTGACAGGTATCAAGACTCCACTGGGGCTGAAGGTGCAGGGACCTACCGTGGACGGCATTGAACAACTTGCAGCGCAGATGCAAAATACACTCGCGGCCATGCCGCAGGTGCGCTCTATCTTCGCAGAGCGCATTTCGCAGGGCTTCTATGTGAATGTGGACGTGGATCGCGAGGCTGCAGCACGCTACGGGCTGAGTGTGGCCGATATACAGATGGCTGTATCTTCAGGCATTGGCGGTATGAACATCGCAGAAAACGTAGAAGGCCGCGAGCGGTATCCGATCAATGTGCGCTACTCGCAGGATTACCGCGATAGCGTGGACCGCATGCGCAGCGTTCTAGTAGCGACACCATCCGGGGCACATGTGCAACTGGCGCAGGTGGCGCACATCAACTATTCGCATGGGCCTGCGATGATTCGTGATGAGGACGGACAACTGACCGGGTATGTCTATATTGACCTGAAGGATACCAACTATGGAGGATTTGTGGATGCGGCTACCCGCAAACTGAAAGACCAGGTTGCAATGCCAGCAAGCTATTCCTACAAATGGTCCGGCGAGTATGAGTTTGAACTCCGCGCAAAGCAACGGCTGAAGTTAATACTGCCGGTCGTCTTCTTCCTCATCTTCGTGCTGCTCTACATGGTCTTTCACTCGGTGGCAGAGTCCATCGTGCTGATTGTGCCCACTATCTATGCAATGACGGGAGGACTGCTGCTGCAATGGATTCTCGGCTACAACTTCAGCGTCGCTGTATGGGTGGGATACATTGCACTCTTCGGTATTGCGGTGGAAACCGGAGTGGTGATGGTGGTGTACCTGCATGAAGCGCTGGAAAAGCGACTGGCGCAGCAAGTGAAGTTGACAAATGCCGATATCGAGGCGGCTGTTATCGAAGGCGCTGTACATCGTCTGCGCCCCAAGTTGATGACAGTTGCAGCGGTGCTCGCCAGCTTGATTCCTATTCTTTGGGAGAGCGGTATTGGCTCAGACGTAATGAAGCCAATTGCCGCACCCATTGTGGGCGGCATGATTACATCCACCATTCACGTGCTTATTCTAGTGCCCGTCTTCTTCGTAATAATGAAGGAACGTGCGTTGCGCAAGGGCAAGCTGCATGCTCATGAAGAGAACGATATCTACGTCGAACCCCTCAGCGATACGGCGCAATCCCAAGCGTAAAGGTTGCAGTGCTGTGTGGCCAGGCCTACATCTGCTGATCATGCAGCACTTCTTCCACCATCTCACACGCACATGGATAAGCACTCATAACGCAACGTCCGTTTGCGTTATGGCAATTTGGATTGTTTATCCCGGCTCAGGAATCGGATTCCTCTCATGGAACGGCTCCGGGTTGATAAACTGACAACGCTATGAGTGCGAAAGCTCTAGGGCCGCGATTACGCAAACCGGCGCATTTGAATTAAAAGAGTGTCATTGGAAGACAGGGAGTGTGCAAACGTGAAGAAAATGGCGATGGGATGGTTGGGCTTGGTGGCACTAGCACTGGCTGGCGGAACGATTTCGAGTGCGCAGGGTAGTTATGACCCATTGAAGACCTTTGCACCCCTGACATTGCCCGATCCAGTGAATCAGTACCGCTCCAGTAATGGTGCTCCCGGACCGGCCTATTGGCAGAATCGTGCTGACTACGTGCTGCATGCATCTCTCGATCCGGCAAAGAAAGAGCTGCGTGGTGACGAAACCATTACCTATACAAACAATAGTCCTGACACGCTGACCAGCCTCTGGATTCAGCTGGATCAAAACACCTATCGCAAGGATGCGCGCGCTACAGCTGATTTGGGCGCCACCGAATTCACAGAAGGCTACATGCTGGACGCAGTGGAAACCGGCGCGAAGGGTGCGACGCACAAAGCTGACTATATAGTGTCTGACACCCGCATGCAGATTCGTCTGACGCATCCGCTGGCGCATGGCGGCACAGTACTGGTACATATTCGCTACCATTACACCGTGCCTGCAGCCTTTGGCGGACGCACGTCATGGGGGCCGTCGCAGAAGGGCGACATCTTCGACATCGCGCAATGGTATCCGCGCATGTGCGTGTACGACGATCTTCGCGGCTGGGACACGCTTCCCTACCTGGCGCAGGAATTCTACCTGGAGTACGGCACGTTTGATTATGACGTCACTGTCCCCGACGGTATGGTGGTGGCAGGGTCCGGTGAGCTTACCAACTCAGCCGAAGTTCTGAGCGCGCATGAGATTGCGCAGCTCGCAAAGGCAAAGGCCAGCGACAAGACCGTCATGATCCGCTCAGTGGACGACGTAACCAAGGACTTGGCGGGCCCGGCAAAGTCCGGTACAAAAACCTGGCGTTTTCACATGGAGAAGACCCGCGATGTCGCGTTTTCCGCATCCAGTGCGTTTGTGTGGGATGCGGCACGCGTCAATCTGCCCGACGGCAAGAAGTCTCTCGCCATGTCCGTCTATCCGGTGGAGAGCGCGGGTGATGCAGCGTGGGGACGTTCAACCGAGTATTTGAAGGATGCGATTGAGCACTTCTCGCAGCGTTGGTATCCGTATCCCTATCCTGTCGCGGTGAATGTTGCCGGACCGACAGATGGTATGGAATATCCCGGCATTATCTTTGACGGCATCACGGACAGCGGCAAGGTACTTTTCTGGATTACGGCGCATGAAATCGGCCATGGGTGGTTCCCCATGATTGTCGGCTTTGACGAGCGGCGTAATGCATGGATGGATGAGGGCTTCAATACCTTCATCGACATCTACGAGTCGGAAGACTTTAAGCAGGGGGTGTATGGGCCAAAGCGCGATTCCGAATTCGCGCCGGGCGGCGGGAACCCTGCGGACGAGATCGTCCCACTTATGCAGGACTCTGGAGCGCCCGTGATGATGACGCGCGCCGATGCCATCTCCGAAAAGTACCGGCATCCGGTTACCTACTTCAAATCTGCTCTGGGCCTCCAGATACTGCGCGAGCAGATTCTTGGACCGGAGCGGTTTGACTTTGCCTTCCGCCAGTTCATCGCCGACTGGGCATACAAGCATCCGTCTCCATCTGATTTCTTTCGCGCTATGGAGAGTGAGGGCGGCGAAGACCTGAGCTATTTCTGGCGAGGGTGGTACATGAATAACTGGACGTTTGATCTTGCGGTGGAAGACGTGCAGTACGCGAAGAAAGACGCCGCGGCGGGCGCCACAGTAACTATTGCAAACCGCGGCCAGCTGGTTCTGCCGGCGATTGTCGACATCACTTTCGCCGACGGAAGCAAGACTACGGTGACGCTACCCGCCGAGACATGGATACAGCACACCACCTACGATATTCCGCTGCCAGGCGACAAGAAGGTGACACTGGTTGTCATTGACCCGAACCATGCATTGCCCGATGTGGATCGGAGTAACAACGTATGGAAACGGTAGGAGCTTCGTAGCGGAGCTTGACGTATGAGTCTCGGAAATCCGGTCCCGTGCCAACGATGCGTCGGCACGGGACCGGATTTCGTCGTATTATGCTGGCAAGCTGCCCCTGTGGCATTCTGCTGGCTGCCAGTATCCCGCTACTAGAGACCGGCCTTGCGCGCAAGTAAGGTTATCCGCGTGTAATGGCAGGCTAATGGCGATGGCATTGTGTTCCGCAGGTGTTATGACCATGCTCGGCAAAGAACGCCGGGCGGTGGATTTGGACAATTATCGAAGCTTGGTGTGCCAGATCACATCTCAATCTCGTAGAATCGCCCTACAATCGCTTCGATTTTTACTAAATGAATTCGAGGTTTTGAATTATTCATGGCCACAAAAGACAATCCTATTGCTGTAGTCGCCTCTGAACTCCCCGCAGAAAATCACGCAACGAACGGATTTCACGCCACTCCACATGACTATTCGCGGCCGCTGGCGACGAATAAGCACCTGCTGCAGTGGATCGACAAGATGGCTACACTTACACGGCCTGATGCAATTCACTGGGTTGACGGCTCTGAAGAAGAAAATGCCTATCTCTGCGCACAGTTAGTGGAGAACGGTACGTATCTCAAGCTGAATGAGAAGCTATGGCCAGGTTGTTACTATGCGCGTTCCGATGCCAGCGATGTCGCCCGCGTAGAAGACCGCACCTTTATTTGTTCCCTCTCAAAGGATGCTGCAGGCCCAAACAATAACTGGGAAGATCCGGTCAGCATGCGCCACAGACTCAAGGGACTCTTTGACGGCTGCATGCGGGGCCGCACCATGTACGTTCTACCCTTCAGCATGGGTCCTGTCGGATCAGACATGTCGCAGATTGGTGTACAACTGACTGACTCTGCATATGTTGTGACGAATATGCGTATTATGGCCCGCATTGGTCTGCCGGTCTTCAAGGAGATCGATAAGGCGCAGAAGCGTGTTGTGCCTTGCATGCACTCCGTGGGCATGCCCCTCGCAAAGGGCCAGGCCGATGTTCCGTGGCCCTGCAGCAAGGAAAAGTACATCGTCCACTTCCCTGAGACCCGCGAGATCTGGAGCTACGGCTCAGGTTACGGCGGCAATGCACTGCTGGGCAAGAAGTGCTTCGCGCTGCGCATCGCTTCTACCATTGCGCGCGACGAAGGCTGGATGGCCGAGCACATGCTCATCGTGGGAGTGGAGAATCCCGAAGGCGAGAAGACCTATGTCGCCGCGGCCTTCCCCAGCGCATGCGGCAAGACCAACTTCGCCATGCTCATTCCACCGGCCGGATTTGAAGGCTGGAAAGTCTGGACGGTTGGCGATGATATCGCCTGGATTAAGCCCAATAAGAACGGCGAACTCTATGCCATCAATCCGGAAGCAGGATTCTTCGGTGTGGCTCCCGGCACGTCGGTCCAGACAAATCCGAATGCGATGGCGGCGCTGGCGAAGAATACCATCTTCACCAACGTTGCGCTCACACCCGAAGGCGGCGTCTGGTGGGAAGGCATGACGGACGAGTTGCCCTCAGAACTGACCGACTGGCAGGGGCACCTATGGACACCGGAGATTGCAAGAACCACCGGAGCCAAGGCCGCGCACCCGAATGCGCGCTTCACCGCGCCTGCGTCGCAGTGCCCCACAATCGATCCGGCATGGGAAGATCCGAAGGGCGTGCCAATCAGCGCGCTGATCTTCGGTGGCCGCCGTGCAACTACGGTTCCGCTGGTCTACCAGGCCTTTAACTGGAGCGCTGGCGTATATCTTGGCGCAACCATGGGCTCGGAGATGACGGCTGCTGCTGCCGGCACCATCGGCCAGGTGCGCCGCGATCCCATGGCGATGCTGCCCTTCTGCGGCTATCACATGGGCGACTACTTCCGTCACTGGATTAAGATGCAGCGTGCGCTCAGCATGACGCCGCGCATCTTCGGTGTGAATTGGTTCCGCAAGGACTCTTCCGGAAAGTTCCTGTGGCCTGGCTTCCGCGAGAACATGCGTGTGCTGAAGTGGATAGTAGAACGCGTACATGGCCGCGCACTGGGCAAGGAAACGCCCATCGGCTGGGTGCCTCGCTACGAGGACATCGAATGGAAGGGCATGAAGTTCAGCCGGGAAGATTACGAGGCACTGGAAGCAGTGGATCGTGAGCAGTGGCACGAAGAGGTCATCGGCCACGAACGGCTGTTCATCCAGCTACACGACCATCTGCCGCCGGAGATGGTCTACGAACGCGAACTACTTATTTGCCGGCTGTAAAGCCATCCAAACCAAGGGCGCGGCCACATCGGCTGCGCCCTTTTTTATTTGCTCCGGCACATCGCACCAGCCGCACTCTTTTGAGAGACTATAGGGCATGATTACTCCGAAAAAAACATCGCTGGCTGAGGTGTTGCACCAGACTAAGCCGTTTGCTGGTGTTGAGCAGGAGGCCTATCTCAGTATCCTGCGCACGGCATCACAACTTTCGCACTCTGCCGACGTATTTCTAAAGGGCCATGGAGTCACTCAGCCGCAGTACAACGTGCTGCGCATTCTGCGCGGCGCAGGCAGCGAGGGACTTTGCCGCAACCAAATCGCCGAACGCCTGGTAACTGCCGTGCCTGATGTATCGCGGCTGCTGGACCGCATGGAAGATGCTGGATGGATAAGGCGCGAACGCGGCCAGCAGGATCGCCGCCAGGTTTCCACTACTATTACGGAAGCAGGGCTTAAATTACTGAAAACGCTGGATGCCCCTGTAAATAGAATGCATGGCGCCCAGTTCAAAGGGATGGCCGCTGAACAGCTCCAGCAACTGCTGGAGATACTGACCGAAGTCAGAAGCAGGACCGGCTGAAATATTTGCATCCATATACGTGTTATAACACTCATATAGGTGTTAGGACATGTAACTATGACAACATTTGCTCAAACAACTCAGATAGGGATTCACCCACCGCACTACCGGTTGCCTGATGCAGCCCATGTGGGCGCTGTGCGTCTGGCCGTATCCAACCTGGAACGTTCGGCGGCCTTCTACCGCGACATCATTGGCCTCGCCGTTCTGGCGACGCATGGAAAGAACGCCCGGTTAGGCGTTCGCGGCTCCCGGCAGGTTTTGCTGGAGCTGGAGGAGCAACCCGATGTACGGCCAATTAGCAGGCGCACACGGTTAGGGTTGTACCACACCGCATTTCTGCTTCCCAGCCGCAAAGACCTCAGCAGCTTTGTGCGCCATCTGGTGCGCCACAATGTAAATTTCGGCGCGGGCGACCATATCTATAGTGAAGCCCTGTACCTGACCGACCCCGATGGCCTGCAGGTAGAGGTCTATGCAGATCGTCCCCGCACGGACTGGATCTTTGAAGGACAGGAGATCGTGAGCGCAACGAATGACGTGCAGTTTGGCAATTTGCCGCTGGTTGCAGACGATAGCTGGACGGGTGCGCCCGCAGGCACCACCGTCGGCCATCTGCACATGTTCGTCGGCGACCTGGAGATCGCGAAGAAGTTTTATCATGATGCCCTCGGGTTGGACATCGTGACCTGGCGCTATCCAGGCGCGTTGTTCACTTCTGCCGGCGGATATCACCATCATCTTGCGGTGAATGTATGGACCGCAGGCTCGCCTCCTGCATCAGATAAGGATGCGCGCCTTTTATTTTGGGAGATGGTGCTGCCGGACGAGCAGGAAGTAGTCCGCGCCAGCGCCAGCCTGGCAGCTGCAGGATATACAGAAGTCGAAACGGCACATGGTGCTCCGAGCTTCTCCGATCCATGGGGAATAACGGTAGCGCTAGTCACACAAGCCTCATTTGATTCACGGGACTCAAATTAAAATGTTTTACGAATACAAACAGATTATCTAAGGAGAACGATATGAAACTCAGGACTTCGCTGCTTGCACTATCCGCTATTCTCTTCGCAACGCTACCGGCGCTGGCGCAGAATTACGCCATTGATCCGGCACACTCAGAGATCAACTTCAGCATCAAGCACATGGCAATCTCCACCGTGCGCGGACGTTTTGCCATCAAGAGCGGTTCCATCGTGTTCGACGCGAAGGATGCAGCCAAGTCTTCAGTGACCGCGGTGATTGACGTAACTGCGGTAGATACCGGTGTGGCCCAGCGCGACGGCCACCTGAAGAGTCCTGATTTCTTTGACACCACAAAGTTCCCGACCGCAACATTTACCAGCAGCAGCGTAAAGCGTGCCGGCACGGGTTATGAAGTAACCGGCGAGCTGACATTGCATGGCGTGACCAAGCCTGTAACCCTGCACCTGGACACGCCCAGCAAGGAGCAGATCGGCATGGACGGCAAGCCGCATCGCGGATTCAGCGCTACCACGACGCTGCACCGGCAGGATTTCGGTCTCACGTGGAATGGCCCCCTGAAGTCAGGCGACAACGTGCTGGGTGATGATGTGCCGATGACCTTTGACATCGAAGCTGTACAGAACTAGTCACTCGTAATCGAGCAAAGCGCGCACGGGCTACTACTTGTCAGAGTAGTAGCCCGCACGAGTTTGCACGGCCAGCTTTTTATCATTCGGCGTGACGGAAACCTCGTGATAGCCGGCACCATCGTGCTTCGGAGTAGCATAGCCCACGCGGTACTGGTTGCGCAGCTCATCCTCGATCTGCTGATAAAGGGCCGCGACCGTCTGCTTCTTTGAGACCTGGAAGAGAGTGCCGCCAGTCTCCTGGGTCATGCGCTCCA
>Ga0302266_10000822_pt1 | contig 30442 bp, 18 predicted proteins | sample III_Bog_E1_2_FD_194559 | JGI IMG/M metagenome (GOLD analysis project Ga0302266, IMG submission 194559) | Peat permafrost microbial communities from Stordalen Mire near Abisko, Sweden - III_Bog_E1_2 | ecosystem: Environmental > Terrestrial > Soil > Wetlands > Peat | place: Sweden: Abisko...
GCATGGGATCTGCTACCGAAAGATCGAATACATCACTGTCACTGCAAGAATGCTGTCAAGAATGCAGAAGGCAAGGTTGAGTGGTCGCCGGTGGATAAGGGATTTATCGACTGGGCCGCGCAGTTTGGAGCGCTGAAGCAGATTGGCTATAGCGAGGCGGTTAGCCTTGAGACGCATTGGCGGGGTGCGGGTACGGCGGAGGATTCGACCCGCATCAGTTGGGCTGGGATGAAAAAAGAATTGATCGATGCATCGGCGCTCTAGGGCAAGTTGACAGGCACCGCTGGAACTTCACCCATGATCGAACAACACAGACCTTTGCGGGTTTGATGGAGAAACAAATTGATTACTCGACGTGAATTTCTTGACACGCTTGCTGTAGGAACTGCGGGGATGGCTCTCGCTTCAACAGCGAAGAGCTATGGCCAAATCATGGGCTCCAATGATCGTCTCAACTTTGCAGTGATCGGCGTTCGGTCCCGCGCCTACGCGCACCTTTCAGCGCTCAAGGCGAACAAGGCGGCGGCCCGGATTTCGCATGTGTGCGATGTGGACAGTAACACCTTGCAGAAGTTCGCCGCCGATACTGCGCGCGAGATGGGCGAAGCGCCGGCCACTGACAAGGACTTTCGCAACATTCTGAAGCTGAAGGAAGTTGATGCTATTACGATTGCCGCTCCGGATCACTGGCATGCGCCGATGGCCATTGCCGGGTTGCAGGCAGGCAAGCATGTGTATGTTGAAAAGCCGTGCAGCCACAATCCTGCCGAGGGAGCGATGCTGGTTGCTGCACAGCAGAAGTATGGAAAACAAGTTCAGATGGGGACGCAGCAGCGTTCCTCTCCGCACACCATTGAGATCGTGGACAAGATTCACAATGGGCTGATTGGGAATGCCTATTATGCGAAGGCCTGGTACAGCAACGTGCGCAAATCGATTGGCGTGGGGCAAGAGGTACCGGTCCCGCCGCAGCTTGATTGGGATCTTTTTCAGGGACCAGCACCGCGGCGCGCGTACAAAGATAATGTGCAACCGTATAACTGGCATTGGTTCAAAGTTTGGGGTACGGGCGAAACATTGAACAACGGGACCCATGAGGTGGATGTGTGTCGCTGGGCGCTAGGAGTCGACTTTCCGAATCGCATTACTTCGTCTGGGGGAAGGTACCACTTCAAAGACGATTGGCAATTCTACGACACGCTTGTTACCAGCTACGAATACGACGACAAGCTGATTTCGTGGGAAGGGAAATGCTGCGAGGGGATGAAGACTTACGGGCGTGATCGCGGGTCGGTGATTATGGGGACGACGGGATCGGTGCTTGTGGACCGCGATGGCTACGAAGTCTATGACCTGAAGGGAAACAAGACCAGCGAATTCAAAGCTGGGAAAGGCACCTCGTCCGGCGATTTGGTTGGCGCAGACTCAATGACCGATATGCACTTTGCGAATTTCATTGCGGGCATTCGCACGGGCGAAAAACTGCACGCTCCGGTGTCAATCGGAAACGTCGCTGTAACGATGCTTCAGCTTTCCAACGTGGCTTGGGAGATGAATCGGGAGTTACACCTTGATCCGGCCGATGGAAAGATCCAGAAGGATGCGGAAGCGATGAAGTTGTGGGGACGGGATTACGAACCGGGATGGGCGCCGCACCTTTAATTCGACACGAGGGTTTGTGTTGTGGGTGAATCATCAACTGCCAAACAGTAGACCTGAAGGAGCTGTACTTTTATGAACGAAATCTTATCGCGCCGCAGTCTATTTCAGTCGGGCGCACTTGTAGCCGCTGCGTATGCCGTTTCTGGCTCACTTCCTGGTTTTGCGGAACCGGTGCTCGCATCCGCAAAGCCGTCGCCGGTTCACCTGGGAATGGCCAGTTACACGTTTCGCAACTTCACTCGGGCTCAGGCGATTGGCTTCATGAAGCAACTGAATCTGACCGAATTGAATGCAAAAGATACGAAAGATCACCTGCCCATGGATCCTGCGGAGGAGGCGAAGGCACTTGCGGACTATGCGGCTGCGGGGATCAAACTCCACGCTGCGGGTACCATCTATTTCCCGAAGGACGAAGACGCGGACATTCGAAGCAAGTTTGAATATGCCAAACGGGCCGGTATCTCTGTAATTGTTGCAGGCGATCCGACACCGCAAATTCTGCCTCGCATTGAGAAGTTCGTTAAGGAGTACGACGTCCGTTTTGCCATTCACAATCATGGGCCGGAAGACAAAGTTTGGCCTTCGCCGCTGGACGTTTTGAAGGCGGTAAAAGACATGGACCCGCGCATGGGCTGTTGTATTGACGTGGGCCATTGTGAGCGTGCAGGCACCGACGTGGTTCAGGCAATTCACGAAGTTGGTCCCCGGCTGTTTGATATGCACATCAAGGATCTAACGAGTTTTCAAAGCAAGGAAAGCCAGGTTGCGGTTGGACAGGGGATCATGCCGATTCGCGGAATATTTGAAGCACTGATTGCGACCGGATACAAAGGGTTTGTCGATCTCGAATACGAAATTCACGGCGACGATCCGATGCCGGGAGTCATCGAGTCCTTTGCTTTCATGCGCGGCGTTCTGGCGGGCATGGGCTACGCAAACAACGCTTGATCCTCTGCGACTTTTTTGAGCGTGGGCCATGGAGCCCGGTTTGGATTGAATATAATGGTGGTCTGACCTCTTCACTGGGCCTGCCACAACGCCTTATTCTGAGAGAGCAAGGTTTGATACATGCTTATCCACGAAGACCGTTTGTTTCCCTCCGAACCGGAAACTCGGAAGATAGCCAGGGCGCTGTACGAGCATATTCGCAATCTGCCAATTGTCAGCCCCCATGGCCATACCCAGGCACACTGGTTTGCCAGCAACGAGCCTTTTCCTGACCCGGCAAAGCTTTTTGTGCAGCCCGATCACTACGTTTATCGAATGCTGCTGAGCCAGGGAGTTTCGATGGAGGAACTCGAGATTGGCGCGCCGGAGTTGAAGGATGCACGCAAGGTCTGGCGTACATTCGCCAGTCACTATTACCTGTTCCGCGGGACTCCGACACGCATGTGGCTGGACTTTGCTTTCCAGGAATTATTTGGACTGCAGGAGAGGCTTTCAGAGAGGACCGCAGACCTATACTTTGACGCAATTTCGGAAAAGCTGCAGACGCCGGAGTTCCTGCCCCGTGCGCTGTATGAGCGCTTCAATCTTGAAGTGCTCGCAACCACCGATTCTCCGCTTGATTCGCTTAGTGATCACCAGGCAGTTCGCGAATCGGGATGGAAGGCGCGAATCGTGCCCACCTTCCGTCCGGACCCGGTTGTGGATCCCGAGTTTCACGGATTTGAGCGGAATATCGCCTTGCTCGGCGAGCAGACTGGCGAAGACACTGCAACCTGGATCGGCTACCTCAATGCGTTGCGCAAGTCTCGGCATCGTTTCCGAGCGCTCGGCTGCACAGCAACGGATCACGGCCATCCCACCGCGCTAACAGCGGATCTTCCAAGTTCTGAGGCCGCAGGACTGTATCTCCGCGTCATTGACGGCAACGCTGACTCCCTGGAGAAGGAACTGTTCCGCGCGCAGATGCTGACTGAAATGGCGCAGATGAGTCTGGAAGACGGGCTCGTGATGCAGATTCATCCCGGTAGCGTGCGCAACCACAACCGCAAGGTTTTTGAGCGCTACGGCCGCGATGCCGGCGCTGACATCCCCAGGGCGACAAACTACGTGGACGCGCTGCGTCCGTTGCTCGACCGGTTCGGCAATGAGACCGCGCTCACAATCATTCTGTTTACGCTGGACGAGTCCACCTATAGCCGCGAACTGGCTCCGTTGGCGGGCCATTATCCATGCCTCCGGCTCGGGCCGCCGTGGTGGTTTCACGATAGTCCAGAGGGAATGATGCGCTTCAGGGAGCAGGCAACCGAAACGGCAGGCTTCTACAATACTGTGGGATTCAATGACGATACGAGGGCGTTTCTCTCCATTCCTGCCAGGCATGATGTGGCACGGCGCATTGACTGCGCTTTTCTTGCAAGGCTTGTAGTCGAACATCGGCTTGGGGAAGATGAGGCATTCGAAGTGGCGCATCAATTGACATATGACCTTGTGAAAAAAGCCTACCGGTTGTGACGGGGAAACCGTTTGAGTGGTAGTCCGGATTGTAGCCCGGAATGGAGAAAGAATGAGCTCTCATCTTATTGATCTTGCCGGCAAGTCTGCCGTTGTGACCGGTGGAACCTCAGGCATTGGACGCGCATTAAGCCTTGGACTGGCCGATGCTGGAGCCGATGTCATCGCCTCCGCCCGCCGGCAGCAACAGGTCGACGAAACAGCTGACGAAATAGAAGCACGCGGACGCCAGACCCTTCGGCTGGCCTCTGACGTATGCGACCGCGCTTCACTGGAGCAATTGTTGGCTGCCGCGCTTGACCGCTTTGGGAAAGTCGACATACTGATTAACTGTGCCGGCAGGATCAAGCGCACTCCGACCCTTACTCAGCCGGAGGAGGAGTGGACTGGAATCCTGGACACTAACCTTACAGGTACCCTTCGAGCATGCCAGGTGTTCGGAAAACATATGCTGGATCGCGGTTATGGGCGCATCGTCAACATAGCATCCCTTAACAGCTTTGTTGCTCTCAGTGAGGTTGCCGCATATGCCGCAAGTAAGGCCGGCGTTGCGTCGCTCACGCGCTCGCTAGCTGTCGAGTGGTCAAAGAAGGGCGTGACGGTGAATGCGATCGCTCCCGGCGTGTTTCGAACAGATCTGAATGCGGATTTTCTTGACGGAACGGCGCGAGGGAAGGAACTCCTCATGCGCACACCAATGGGCCGATTCGGCAAGACCGAGGAACTGGTAGGAGCCGCCATTTATCTGGCTTCTGATGCCGCTTCGTTTGTCACCGGACAGACCCTGGTTGTCGACGGAGGCTTTCTGGCCAGCGGTGTGAATCAGTAGCTATGCTTGTTCAAAGCTGCTACAAACCGCAAAAGTCTGCTAAACTCATCGATTAATTGAGCTCTAGAGCGGTTTCGATTCACATCTTGCCATTTGAAGTTCATGCGAGGTGGCATTTTCTTGAGAAAAATGCCACTTGGCCTCAAGATTTCTGCAAAGAGCAGAATCGAAGCCGCTGTAACCGATAGCGATTGCGAAATCAATTCGGAAGGGTTCTGCGTCAGAAACTCGATTGAGGATAGGAAGCCATCAGGATGCCGACGACCCGCTACGCCTTCACGAACAAGCAAAGCGCGTCGAATAAAATGCCGCGGCAGATCAATCGGAATCTTATCTTCAACCAGATCCGCACCCGTCAACCGATATCGCGCGCGGACCTGGCCCGGTCTTCGGGGCTGCAGCGGAGTACCGTCTCACTCATCGTTGAGGAACTGCTTGCTGAACGGTGGATTGTGGAAGGTTCAATGGGGCGTCTGCCCCGAGGTCGCAGGCCAACATTTCTGAATCTGAATGGGCAGCGTGGCGTACTTGCTATGGATATCCACCCTGGCCAGACGACACTCGCGGTCACTGACCTAGGCGGAAAAATCCTTGCGCAGACTGTGATTGCGCTTCCGGAAAATCCGCAAAAAGTTGTAGGTGTCATCGTAAGCGAAATCCGAAAGATGATCGCATCACAAGCCGGTCGTTCATTCGATGGAATCGGGATCAGCGTCCCGGGCCGCTTCGACCTTCAATCCGAAAAATCCAACTCAGGAAAGCACTCATCGAGGAGTTCGATGTTCGCGCCGAACATCAACTGGCCAATCGGAACCATTAAATCGCGTGTAGAACAGGCTACCGGACTTCCTGTTGTTGTGGACAACGTCGCCAACGCATGCGCACTCTCTGAAGTTTGGTTTGGTTACAGCGACGGGGTACGGGATTTGGTTGTGGTCAATGTCTCAGAAGGATTGGGCACAGGCATCTTTGCCAATGGACGCATCCTTCGCGGCGAAGGTGGCTACGCGGGTGAGTTCGGCCACGTGCAGGTTGACCCGAACGGTCTAATCTGCGGATGTGGGAGCAGAGGGTGCTGGGAGACTGTTGCGTCGAATCGCGCAGGAATGCGCTACTTTGCCGAGATCGCGAACCGGCCTTCACCGCCCTTTGAAGCTCTTCTGAAGTTGGCGGACGAGGGGGATGCTGCGGGCAGGCAGGCAGTTGAAAAAATGTGCGCCGCACTTGGCAGAGGGATGGCGATGATCGCGTCTGCTCTTGCTCCGAGCGAGATCGTGGTTGTGGGAGACATTACCAGTTTATGGGAGATGGCCGGCCCCCTTGTCGAAGCCGAGATGCGTCGCAATCCATTACCGAGGGTCCCGCTGCTTCGGCCAGCTTACGAAGGTGATAAGGCTCGATTGCGCAGTGCGGTTGCCCTGGTCATGAACGAGAACTCGCTCTGACCGCGCACTTCAAGCCACTTGCCCATCCTGCGCGTTTCAGTTAACTTCAAAGACTCAAACTCTTTCGATTGGAGTTGACGCGATGCCCCGTATCGTTCGATGTTCCATCATTCAGGCTTCAAACGCGGTGCCGGCAACGGAGCCTCTGGCTGTTCAAAAACAGGCCATGATCGAAAAGCACCTCGGGCTCATTCGCAAGGCTGCCACGGATGGCGCACAAATTGTTTGCCTTCAGGAAATCTTCAATGGACCCTACTTCTGCGCCGAACAATCAGTGAAATGGTACGACAGTACTGAGGCCGTTCCTGGAGGCCCCACTGTCAGCCTGATGCAATCGCTTGCGAAAGAGCTTGGCATCGCCATGGTTGTGCCGGTGTATGAAGTGGAGCAGGAAGGCATTTTCTACAATACTGCCGCTGTGATCAAGAGCGATGGATCGTATCTGGGCAAATATCGGAAGACACACATACCGCATGTTGCTCCCGGATTCTGGGAGAAGTTTTACTTTCGTCCCGGGAACCTTGGATACCCGGTTTTCGACCTGGGCTTCGTCAAGATCGGCGTGTATATCTGCTATGACCGACATTTCCCCGAGGGCGCCCGTTGCCTCGGCTTGAATGGCGCGGAGATTGTTTTCAACCCTTCGGCTACAGTGGCCGGACTGAGTGAGTATTTATGGAAGCTGGAACAGCCTGCCCATGCTGCGGCCAATGGTTACTTCATTGCAGCCATCAACCGCGTAGGCACTGAACCGCCGTGGAACATTGGTGAGTTTTACGGATCAAGCTATTTCGCCAATCCCCGGGGACAGATATTCGCCCAGGCTGCGCGCGACAAGGATGAAGTGCTTACGGCCGACTTGAATCTGGATGAGATTGCCGAGGTGCGGCGCACATGGCAGTTTTATCGCGATCGCCGGCCCGATCTTTACGGACCGATTGTGGCTTCTTAGAGTGCGGCCGGTAACGCGCCGCTTTGTGTGGGCTGTTCCGAAAATTGCTGCCAACCCGGTAATTCTCGTGAGGCGTAAATGAGCACTGCGACACTACCAGACGATCCGCAACTGCGCGAGCGTTTCAGCGAACTGAAGCCGCCGCTGTCGTCGCAGGCTGCGGTCATCGAGGCTAACCGCTGTCTGAACTGTTTTGACGCGCCTTGCACCTCGGCCTGTCCCACGCATATTGACGTCCCCGGATTCATCAAACGCATTTCCACTGGCAACCTGCGGGGCTCTGCGCTGCGCATTCTCGACGCAAATATTCTTGGAGGGAGTTGTTCGCGGGCGTGCCCGGTTGAAGTGCTGTGCGAGGGCGCATGCGTGATGCATCGCTATCATCGCGAACCAATTCAGATTGCGCTGCTTCAGCGCCACGCAATGGATTTCTTTCACGACTCGGGCGAAGCGCTGCTTGATGTAACGCCTGAGCCGCGCAGCCTGAGGGTGGCGTGTATTGGAGCAGGGCCGGCTTCGCTTGCCTGTGCGGCCGAGCTTCGGCGTAAGGGCGCTTCAGTGACTATCTTCGAGCGCCGCGCACTCCCCGGTGGGCTGAATACCTATGGGGTGGCAGAGTACAAATTGCGGGCCACGGATAGCCTGCGAGAAGTGGAGATGATTCGGCGCATGGGGGTTGAGTTCCGATTCGAAGCGAGTATTGAGTCTGGCTCCGATCTTGAGGCTATTGAGGCTGAATTCGACTTCGTCTTTCTGGGCGTCGGGTTGGGGGCCATGCAGCGTCTCGGCATACCAGGGGAAGAGTTGGATGGTGTCATGAATGCGCTGGAACTTATCTCCTCTTACAAGACCGGCCACATTCGCGAGATTACAGGAACTGTCGTCGTTGTGGGAGCGGGAAATACCGCGATTGATGCGGCGAATGCTGCCCGGAGACTCGGCGCCAGCACTGTCTACTTGCTTTACCGCCGCGATGAACGCGATATCTCCGCTTTCGATTTCGAGTATGAACATGCCAAGCAGGAGGGCGTGCAGTTTCTGTGGCGCCGTCAGCCGCTTGCTATTCATCCGGGAAAGCATGGTCGGTTGCTGCTCGATACGGTGTTGGTTCAACAGGTGGATCGGACGCTGTTGCCTATTCTCAACTCGGAATACGGGATTGAGTGCGACTTGGTTGTTCCGGCTATCGGCCAGTCACCGCTGTCTCAGCTTATGCAGGAATTGCGACATATTGAAGTGCGAAATGGACGCATTGTTGCGGATCGCGCTACAGGGCAAACAGGAAACCCGCGCTACTTTGCAGGCGGCGACTGCGTGAATGGTGGCCGCGAAGTTGTGGACGCCGTTGCGGACGGCAAGCGCGCTGCGCTGGCCATGTTGAAAGCCGTGGAGGTTGCCCATGCCTGATATCAGCGTTCGTGGTTTTGCAGGCGGCATCAATTCGCCGAACCCATTTTGGCTTGCTTCTGCACCTCCCACAAATTGCGGCGAGCAGATTATGCGCGCGTTCGATGCGGGTTGGGGCGGGGCTGTGTGGAAGACCATCGGCGAGCCGGTGACCAATGTGAGTTCACGCTACTCCGCCACAGACTGGAACGGCCAGCGGATCATGGGCTTCAATAACATTGAACTCATCAGCGATCGCAGCATCGAAATCAATCTGCGCGAGATGGCTGAAGTGAAGAAGCGGTATCCGCATCATGCAGTGATCGCTTCGCTCATGGTTGAGTCTACGCGTGAGGCATGGCATGAAATTGTTGCGCGGGCGGAGGATGCTGGTGCGGACGGGCTTGAGCTGAACTTTGGTTGTCCTCACGGTATGAGCGAGCGGGGAATGGGCTCGGCGGTGGGACAGGTACCCGAATATGCCGAGATGATTACCGCGTGGGTCAAGGAGAAAGCACGCACGCCGGTGCTGGTGAAGCTGACGCCGAATATCTCCGATATTCGCACTGTTGCGCGCGCGGCTAAGCGGGGAGGGGCTGATGGCTTGTCCGCGATCAATACGATTAACTCAATTACCGGCATCGATCTGGATACCTTCATTCCACGGCCGAATGTGGACGGGAAAAGCTCGCACGGTGGTTACTGCGGGCCGGCCGTGAAACCAATCGCGCTGAATATGGTGCAACAGGTTATGTCGGATACCGAGGCTGCATTGCCGCTCTCCGGCATAGGCGGCATCAGCGATTGGCGCGATGCGGCTGAGTTTATTCTTCTCGGTTGCGGGACTGTGCAGGTGTGCACCGCGGCAATGCATTACGGTTACCGCATTGTTGAAGACATGACCGAGGGCCTGGACAACTGGATGCGCTCGAAGGGGTTTGGATCGATCGAAGACTTCCGCGGACTCTCTTTGCCGAAGGTGACCGAGTGGAAGCACCTGAATCTCAATTACAAAATCGTCGCGCACATCGACGAGCAAAAGTGCATTGGCTGCGATCTTTGCCACATTGCATGCTGGGACGGCGCGCACCAATGCATTCATCTCGATCGCGTCTCCGGACCCGTCGATGGTCATGTAGAGTTGCATCCGATTCCGGCCGAGCTGGAAGCCCGGAGCCGTGCGGCCATTACCAGCACGCCGGTTACGCGTAGGGAACGCGAAGCTGTTGGGGGCGGGCATGGTCCGTATTCGACGCCTCTGGCGCGCATTCCGCGGGTGGATGAAACCGAGTGTGTTGGCTGCAATCTATGCTCGCTGGTTTGTCCGGTGGACGAGTGCATCACGATGGTACGTGTCGACAATGGATTAGCGCCTGAGACCTGGGATGAGCGCACTCGCGGTGCATCCTGCGCGATTCCGACGCAGTAACTTCGAGCTGACTCTGAATTTGTTTAACGAAACTTAGACGACCGGACAAGGACAAAGAGTTATGCCAACCGTTCTCATTCAAAACGGCACCATCGTCAATGCGGACTCGACCGCGCAGGCCGATCTGCTGATCGACGGCGCGGTTATCAAGGAAATTCGTGCAGGCATTCCGGCCGCGGCGGCGGACACGATCGTCGACGCATCCGGTTTGCTGTTGCTGCCCGGCGGCATCGACGCGCACACTCATCTCGATATGCCGTTTGGCGGCAGTAACTCCGCAGACGACTTTCTAACTGGAACACGGGCTGCGGCTATCGGCGGGACTACTACAATTGTCGATTTTGCCATACAGGCGCGTGAAACAAAAATGCGGACCGCTCTCGACACCTGGTGGAAGAAGGCTGAAGGGAAGGCCTGCATCGACTACGGCCTGCACATGATTGTGACCGACCTGGGGGATGCGGGACTCGAAGACATGGACGACCTGGTGCGGGAGGGCGTGGCCAGCTTCAAGCTCTTCATGGCCTATCCCAACGTGTTGATGGTGGATGACGCCACTATCTTCAAAGCATTGCGTCAGACCGCAAAGAACGGCGCGCTCATCTGCATGCATGCAGAGAACGGCTCCGTGATTGACGTCATTGTTCAGCAGGCTCTGGCGGAAGGAAAGACCGCGCCCATCTATCACGCGCTCACGCGTCCTACGCGCGCGGAAGCAGAAGCGGTGCATCGGGCTATTGCGATGGCAGAGATGGCGGGCGTGCCGGTGTACATTGTGCATCTCTCCAGCGAGGATGCGCTGAATCAGGTTCGCGAGGCCCGCGACCGCGGCCTGCCTGCGTTTGCCGAAACGTGTCCGCAGTATCTTCTGCTTTCAATTGAAGACGTGCAGGATAAAGGTTGGGAGGGCGCGAAGTATGTTTTTACGCCTCCGCTGCGCGAGAAGAAGAATCAGCCGAAGCTATGGGAAGGTTTACGCAAAGACAATCTGCAGGTGGTCTCAACCGACCATTGCCCCTTTTGTTTCGAAGATCAGAAGGCGCTGGGCAAGGATGACTTCACCAAGATCCCCAACGGTGGTCCCGGCATTGAAAACCGCCTGCAGTTACTGCATCATCACGGCGTGGGGCTGGGCAACCTTACGCTTAATCGCTTCGTCGAACTCGTTTCCACTGCCCCCGCGCGGATCTTCGGCATGTACCCCCAAAAGGGTGTTCTCGCCGTAGGCAGTGACGCTGATATTGTTCTCTGGGACCCGATTGCCGAGCACACCATCAGCGCCGCAACGCACCACATGCGCGTGGACTACTCGATGTTTGAGGGGTTTCATGTTCGTGGAAATGCGCGTGATGTCTACTCCCGTGGAGAGCTTATTGTCTCGGGTGGCAACTTCATTGGAACGCCCGGCCGCGGGCAGTATCTTCGTCGCGAAGCACGCGGCGGGGCATGGAAATAGATAGAATACGAAAACATCCAAGATACGTAGAGGAGGATCTTTGAGTACCATCGACCCATCCCTATCTAACCGGGACCTGGCTCCCACCACGTCCGCTCAGCGCACATGGACTACTTATAACTACATCGCCCTGTGGTTTTCGATGTCGATGGAAATCACCACCTACAAACTCGCTTCTTCTCTGATCGCCAAGGGCATGGATTGGAAGCAGGCACTCGCCACGGTGCTGCTCGGAAATCTGATCGTTCTTATTCCCATGCTTCTGAACGCTCATGCCGGCACGAAATATGGTATACCGTTTCCCGTCTTTATTCGCGCGCCGTTTGGCGTGCGCGGCGCGAACTTGCCCGCCGTGATGCGGGCCATTGTGGCCTGTGGTTGGTTCGGAATTCAGTCGTGGATCGGCGGTACCGCCATCCATTCAATGCTGGTCGTGATCTGGCCCTCCGTCGCGGGCATCGGCTGGTTGCTTTGGGCTTGCTTTCTTGGCTTCTGGCTGCTCAACATGATCATCGTTTGGCGCGGCGTTGAATCCATCCGTCACCTGCAGGCATTCGGCGCGCCTTTCATGTTCGTCATGGCAGTCGCGCTTATTGTATGGGTACGTATGAGGGCGGGAAGCTTCGGCTCGATGCTTTCCACGCCCAGCCAGTTCCATTCCACCCACGCATTCCTCGATGTATTCTTCCCGTCCCTCACAGCCATGGTTGGCTACTGGGCGACGCTCGCACTGAACATTCCCGATTTCACACGTTTTTCCAAATCGCAGTCGGCGCAAGCCTGGGGACAGGCATTTGGGCTTCCCGTTGCCATGACTCTTTATACGTTTGTTGGCATCGCGGTCACTTCTGCTTCGGCCGTCCTCTTTGGCCATCCGATTTGGGATCCGATCGAGCTTCTAGGCGCATTCCATCAGCCCGTCGTCGCTTTTGTCGCACTCATTGCGATCCTGGTGTCCACGCTGAGTGTCAACATTGGCGCCAACGTGGTTGCACCTTCAAACGATTTCTCCAACCTCTATCCACGGCTCATCAGCTTTCGCACCGGTGGCATGATCACCGGCTTTCTCGGGCTCGCCATGTGCCCCTGGAAGCTGCTTGCGACGCCGGACAGTTATATATTCGGCTGGCTTGTGGGTTACTCCGGCCTGATGGGGCCCATCGCCGGAATCATGGTGTGCGATTACTTCTTGATTCGCCATACCGAACTGGATGTGAACTCGCTCTATCATCGCGAAGGCGCCTATCACTACACCAAAGGCATTAATCCACGCGCAGTGGTGGCGCTCATTTTAGGCGTCGCCATTGCACTCATCGGCCTGGCGGTTAAGCCGCTTCACTTCTTTTACGATTACGCGTGGTTCGTTGGCTTCTTCATGGCGGGTATCGTGTATGTCCTGCTGATGAAGATTCCCGCCACTGCCCCAAGCCTGGCTTTGGCTCTCGAATAGACAACCTTGACGTAGCTTATGTGGCGGATGCCGAGCTCGTCCTAAGAGCCCCATGCCGCTTCACGCGTAGATTGTCGATCGCATATTCAATGAATCGCGTTTCGAAGTGTGCACCCTCTCCCATGAACCGGCACGTTGAAACCACCTGATCAATGATGAACCTTACCTGGTAGTTGGCGAGCTCCATCCCTTTTTCTCGTGTGATTTTGTCTACGATGAAGTCGAAGGCCTCTTCGGAGAAGGGCAAGGATTGCCGTTCGCATTCATTTCGGAAAATGGTCTTGAATACATCCAACTTGGGTCCTGCGACCTCGATTTTGTAGGGAAGCCGGCGCAGGAATGCTGGATCCATCAGCTCTTCCGGTTCCAGGTTCGTGGAGAAGATGATCAGTTCTTCGAAAGGGATTGTGAAGCTCTTGCCGGTGTGCAATTTCAGGTAGTCGAATCGGCTCTCAAGGGGGACGATCCAGCGATTCAGAAGATTCTTCGGAGACACCAACTGGCGGCCAAAGTCGTCAATGACAAAACATCCTCCGAGCGCCTTAACGTGGAGAGGCGCTTCGTAGAAATTCGCGGATTCGTCGTAACGCAGGTCAAGCATCTCCAGGGTCAATTCGCCGCCAGTGATAATGAAAGGCCGTTTGCAAGGAACCCAACGAGCGTCGTACTCCCCGGTTCGAATGAACGACATCATGCCATCGTCGTTAGCCGGAGCAGAGGCCAACTCGGTATGAACGCTGGGATCGAATACCCGCATGATCTGCCCCTCCACGATTACCGCGTAAGGAATATAGATCACGTCGGTAAAGGCGCTGGCAAAGCTCATAGCAACTGAGGTCTTTCCGTTGCCCGGAGGCCCATAAAGAAGAATGGCGCGGCCCGAATTCAAGGCTGGCCCAACATGCTCGATCATGCTGTCTTCGACCGTCAGGTACCCGAGGCTGGTGCGGATGCGATCGAAGGTGATGGTTTCGTTTGTGACCTTCTGCAGGTTCACCTGATCGGCAAACTCTTCAATCGTGACTGGGGCCGGGCCTGTATAGCGAAGCTGCTTCAGAGCATTCTCTGCCCAGCGCTGGCCTGCGTCAGTGAATGTGAATTTTGCGTCGAGAAGGTTGTCCGACTCGCGCGATCCGAGAGTATGCAGCAGTTTGCGGTCGACCGCCATCTGCACCAAGTCGGTCACGATGTTATAGGGAAGCTTGATCGTATCGATAAACTCGCGGACGGTTTCGAGGTGCTCCACATAAATCATGCGGACCAAGAGGCTGAGCAGGTCAATGGGATCGATCTTGGTCTTTGCGATATCCGCCGGTTCGGCCGGCATGCGGTGAATAAACGCCTCCAGCCTTTCCTGGGTGATGGCGCCATTGGACACTAGCAGGCTGCCAAGTCTGCCACCCCTTTCGGCTTGAATCGCAAGCGCTCTTGAAAGGTCATCCGGTGTAACCATCTTTGCCTGGATCAACAGATCGCCCAATCGCATTCGCTTTTTGATGATGCCCTCCCGGTGACCCTGAATTGAGGGACCGCGCACACTGATGCTGCGCGCTCGCGGCACATTCCTCTGATCCCGAATCCTCAAAGAGTATCAAGTTCTTCCGGGTCACAGTCAACAATGCGTTAAGTTCGCACGAATGCGGGACCTCGCCGTATAAGGCCGTTGTTTTTTCCCTTATGCCATGTTCATTGATTTCCGATCGGTTGTTGCCTCGCAAAAGGCAAAATGCACCGATTTCAGTGAAGCGTAAGAGTATCCAGAAAAGTGTCAGGAGATGAGTAGAAGAATTCCCTTGTAGTAGGTAACATTCATGCATTACCATTCCGGTTACCAATAGTGATTACCATCTGTCTGGTTCAGAACTGTGACTCTTCCGTCATTGGAGGTCTAGTGATCGACGCAGATCCGGCCAGGACAACCTATGCGCTCGACGCAGTTTGTCTTGCAGCGACACTCGGTAGGAACCAGTCCAAACTTCGTGCTCGTCCTGTGCATCGAAGGCCTCGTTCATCCGCCGCTTACGAGCCCGGGTATCGCGCTTCACAATCCGAATCAGCATTCTGGAAAACCCACAAAAGGAGCTAACGTGTCTGAAACTACTACTCGGTCTGGTCTCTCTGAAAATGGCATTGCCGCGCTCGCATACATCACATTCGTGCCGGCGATCTTTTTTCTGATTCTGCCCCGCTACAACAAGAGTTCGTATGTGCGCTTTCACTGCTGGCAGTCCATCCTGCTCAACGTCGCGGCATTCCTTGTCAGCGTGGTGTTGACCCTTTTTGCGGTGCCCGCCCTGCATGGGGGAGCTTACTTCATTTTGGGCCTTACGCGCGTGATGTGGGGCGTCTGGTTCGGGCTTTGGATCGCGACCTCGCTCTCCGCGTTGAACGGGAAGAGATTCCATATTCCTGTGCTGGGAAAGTTGGCCGAAACGCAGGTCAAGTAGAGGGGGAATCCGTCGCTGCGGTTCCTCAATATGAGGTTCCGCAGGGTTGAACGAGTGCTGAAAGCACGTCTATCCCGGAAGTCATTTCCGGGAACTGCGACCCTGCCATTCATAGGATGGTCATAGGTGGACCGCGCATTCAATTCGTGTCGCTGCCAATGGATGATCAGTTAACTTAAACTAATTATAATCAATAGTTTAATGACGATAAAAGACGACAGATCCAACGGTCCGGTCTCATTCACTTCTGCCAGGTCAAGCTACCGTGGATCGCGATTACTTAGTCGATGAATCGCGTAATGTCGGTCGGTTCGCCTTCGGTAGCCATGCCCGTTTTGGGGAAAAGGCTTCGAGCGTCGGCGAGCATCCCATCAAGGAATTCGTCATTATGGTTCGGGTCGTGATGGAAAAGTAGCAGGCTACCGACACCGGCGGCTGCGGCAGTCGTTGTTGCGTGACCAAAACTCGAGTGGCCCCATCCCACTTTCGTGGCGTATTCCGCAGGCGTGTATTGAGAGTCAATCACCAGAAGATCCGCATTTTTCGCGGCGCGAATCAGGCCTGCATCGATTTCCTGGTTGCCGTGTTCATGATCGGAGGCATGAACAAAAACCTTGCCTTCAGACTCCGTGCGGAAACCCACTGCACCCTGGGGATGATTCAATCGGAAGGGTTCGACGGTCAGCGGGCCAGCCTGAAATGCCTTTCCGCACTCGATTTGCCGAAAATCAACATTCGAGCCGATTTCCGCGAAGGGCACCGGGAAAAACGGTTCGGCCATCAGGACACCAAGCAGCCTTCGTACCTGATCGGCTGGCCGGTTTGTATAAAAGATGATTTCCACACCCGACTGGAACAAGGGAGCAAACGATGGCAGGCCCTGGATGTGGTCCCAGTGGAAGTGTGTCAGGAGAATGTGTATGCGGGACCCGGGGCGCCGCATCAACTCCACGCCTGGCGCACGAATACCGCTGCCGCAGTCGATGAGGACTGCCTCTTGTTCGCCGGGATTGCCGATCTCCAGGCAAGTTGTGTTGCCGCCGTACCGTAGCCGGTCCGACTCAGGTGTCGGGATGGATCCGCGTACTCCCCAGAACCTTAGATTCATTGCGAAAGTCTCATTCCGATCCGGAGCAAGTGATTCACTTTCTCGCTGGCTTTTCTTTTCGGCGAGAAATAGTCCCTTCCCGGGTGCCGCACGCACGAAAGCCGTTAGTCGGCCTGGATGTGCACGTTCCAAGGGTGAGAACCGGAGCATAAAGCATTTTGTGGTTGATGGACAAGAGCTTTGAAAAACTGTACACGATGCCACGGGAAGTTGGGTCCTTAAAAAATCTCTTCTCCCCAATTTTGGTTCGATGGCAGTATGATGGTGCGGTACTTCCCTCAGAATCGAAAATTGGAATGCACCCCGGATTACCTGAAAAGATCTCAGACTCGGTTTTCCCGGTGCTATAAAGAGGTCGTATGCGGAGGCAACTGCTCTGTTTTGTCGCACTCCTTGGAACCGCGTCGCCGGCGATACCGGCGCAACAGGACTCCGCGCCCGTGAGTCTCATCTCCATCGTGCTTGAGAAGAAGTCGGGGGACGCGGTGCAGACGGTCGATCCAACCCATGTGTTCGCCGATGGTGACACCGTGCGTTTTCGGCTAACCCCCTCGGTTGATGGCTATCTTTACGTAATGGACTTGAATACCACAGGGAAGTACGAGGTGTTGTTTCCGCGCCCCGAGACGGGCAACGATAACCGCATTGAACACGGCAAGAAGTATCTAATGCCGGCGACGGAAAACGGCTGGTTCGAGGTGACGGGCCCTCCGGGCTATGAAAAGCTCTATTTCCTGCTTAGTCCGGCAGCATTGAGTATGGGCCAAATTCAGAGTCGCACCAACTCGTCGCTTCCTCAGGGTACGGCCCCGTCGACCATGCGCCCACGTTGCAACGATGAAATATTCAAGTCGCGAGGCGACTGCATTGACTCTACCGCCGGCCCCAAGGCTGTTGCGCCAGGAGAAACATTACCGCGCGATCTGACTGAGCTGGCAAATGGAGCATCGAGGGACCTGAAGTTCACCAATGATTCGACGGGCAGCACGGTAAGCAGCGGGGCACCTCTATCAGGTCCGGTAGTGTATGAGTTTTTGCTTGCGCATAAATAGCGACCGTCACAAAAGTTCGCCAACCTCCACAATTGGACAGCAACCGCCAGCAATGGCCTTTTCCGGGACTCGATTTATGAAACGTAGTGCCATTTCAATCCTGGCCGCTTTCGCGATGTTTGCAGGACCCGCGCTGTCGGCGCAGGCCCCCGCTCCACAGCAGCCAGCTGCGCCGGACCAGAATCGCGACCTGACCTTCAAGAAAGAGGGGCCAGCTTCGGCGACAACGACCACTGTGCAGATCCCGCGCAGTTATGCGCTGGTCGTCGGAATTTCAAAGTATAAGAACCTTCCGCAGGATGCGCAGTTGCAGTATCCAGATCATGATGCTGAATCGGTTTATACCGTGCTCATCAGCCCGGAAGGCGGCCAGTTTCCCGCTGAGAATGTGCACAAGCTGATCGATGGCCAGGCGACCCTGGAAAATATCCGCCATGAGCTTGAGACCTGGCTGCCTTCGGTGACTCATCCAGACGATCGGGTGGTGATCTATTTCGCAGGCCATGGGTTTGTTTCCAACGGAACCGCGTATATTGCGCCACACGATATCGACCTAAAAAACATTGCAGGATCGGCGTATCCCATGGAGTCGTTGGGAAAGGACATCGGTTCGAGAATCAACGGCAAGTGGAAGGTGCTGATCACCGACTCCTGCCATTCTGGGGCCATTACTCCGGAGGCCGATCGTTCAACTGTAAACCGCACGTTGCTGGACCTGGATAAATCGCTCTTTTCCATCACTGCCAGCCGCGATAGAGAGCAGAGCTTCGAAAGCGACCGGTGGGGCGGCGGTCACGGGATTTTTACGTACTACGTGGTCAAAGGGCTGGAGGGGGAGGCAGACACCAACGGCGACGGTATTGTGAGCGCGGATGAGCTGGCCGAATATGTTCATACCAACGTGCGCGATGCGACCAATGCGGCGCAGAATCCTACTTCAGAGCGCGGCAGCTTCGACCCGAACATGCTGCTTGCGTATAACCCGACCCACGTGACTGCGGCCAACCTGCCGCCGCCGAAGTATGGAACCCTGGTCATTGAGACCAACATGGATGGTGTCGAGGTATTTGTCGATGGGGTGAGTGCCGGAGTTGTGAATAAGGCTGCGGCGCTCCGGCTCCCGGGTCTAACTCCCGGCTCGCATACGGTTCAGGGCGTACACATGGGCTATGAACCCGATGGTCCCCGCCAGGAAGAGATATATCCGGGACAGGAAACGACTTTGACTCTGCGAATTCTGATTGCGCGAAACCGCAGCCATTCAGCCGTGGAGCATTTCAATCAGGGTCTTGAGTTTTATAACAAGGGATACGAAGCGAATTATCACAAAGCCGCAGCCGAGTTTGAAGAGGCGCTGAAGATCGATCCGAAATACAGCCAGGCGGCGCTTTATGCCGGGCGCGCCTACAACGCGGTGTACGAAGACCGTGCCGCCCTGGATATGTTCAAGGAAGCAATCTCTATAGACCCCGACTACCTGGAAGCCCGCTCCAGTTATGCCGGCGCGTTGCTCGATGCGGGCGATCTGGATGAGGCGATCCGCCAGCTGAATGTTGTGACGCAGCGCGATCCAAAGAGCGGGATGGCTTACTACTTACTATCGCAGGCGTTTGCGCGCAAAAGCGATTTTGACGACGCCATTCAGGCTGCGCGTCAGGCCATTCTGTTGACCCCCGGGAACGCCGAGGCTCATTTCTGGCTTGCTGAATCGCTGCGACAGAAGAACGGTTGCGGCGAGGCTGAATCGGAGTACAACAACTACCTGTCTCTTTCGAATTTTGATAGCGGCAAGGCCGGCAAGCTGAATTACTATCTCGGCGGTTACCTGTTGGGCTATGGCGTAAAGAAGCGTGCAGCGCAAACTGATATTTGGAAGGAACTCCGTGGCCAGGCGAACACGGGCCTGTGCGATTGCGAATTCCTGCAGAAAAAAGTCGATTCGGCCATTCGGTACTGTCAGACGGCGCTGACGTTCACGCCATCCGATCTGTTTACCAATTACCGCCTCGGGGTTCTCTATTCCCAGCAGTACAACCAGTCGGGGAGTGTGGCACAGTTGGCCGCTGCGCGTAAGCACTTTGAGAATGTTATTGAAAAGAACCCGGATGCGAATGAAGCGGATCGCTCTCGCAAATACGTGAAGAACATAGATTCTGTGCTCGCGCAGCAATCTACCGTTGCTCATCCATGAAACGCCGTCTGCCAGACCGTCTGATTGTCGCTGTCATTGTGGCGCTGGGGTTGACCATCCTGGTGTCGATGCTCGACCGATGGCCTGCGTCTGCCGACCTGACCGACTGGACATACGACTTCCTGGTGAACCACGGCACGTACGCGCCCGTTTCGCAGGACGTTGTCTTCATCGACTTCGACGATGCCACGTTCGCCAAGATCAATAAGTTTCCCATTCCACGCTCAACGGTAGCCGACGTAATTGAGCGCGTGGGGAAGGCGGCTCCCGCTGTCATCGGACTGGATATATTGATTTCCGAGCCGCGCAACGCGGAAGAGGATGCTGCCATGCAGCGCGCGCTGACCTCTGCGGGCAATGTGGTGATCGCCGCACAGGCAGGGACGGGGCAGCTTCCGTACGTGATGCCGCTTCCGATGTTCTGCCAGCCTGAAAAGCCTGAACTTCCTACTGGTTTTTGCACGGAAGGGAAGCCGGGCGCCTTGGGCTACGCATCCGTGAACATGCCGATCGACACGGACGGTTATGTGCGCGATGCCGAACTGATGACGTTGAACGGGGATCACAAGGCGGAGAGCTTTCCCGTTTTTCTGGCGGAGCAGTATCTTGCGCAAGTCGATCCGGTGTGCAAGAACTGTACCCTGCAGCCGCTGGACAAAAAGAACGCGCAGTTCCGCGGCTACCGTGTGCCCCTGCGCGATATTGATGCCAAAACCTTTCGAATCGGCGACTGGTCATTGCATCCTGCTGTGCATATTTCCGCATGGGACGTGCTCACGGGGGTGACGCCGATGACCCAGCTCCATAACAAGCTGGTTCTGATTGGGCAGGGCAGCGATGCCGCGCGCGACCGCGATTTCTCGCCGCTCTACCGCACGGAGGTCAACGGCAAGCGCCAACAGATTGCGGGAACTGAACTTCATGCTGCGGCTATCGAAACGCTGCTCCATGGACATGCCATCGGCGAGGTTCCCACCTGGATTCGCTGGTGCGCTAACCTTATTGTGATTGGCGCGGCTACATGGGTATTTACACGCGTTCGACTCAGCGTCGCTTTTGCCCTGACTGTGGTATTCATGTTGGCCGTTTACATCCCCACGCAAATCCTTTTTACCGTGTATCACCTGTGGTTTCCAAATCTTGAAACGCTTCTGGGAGTAGCGGCTGCTTTGCCGTGCGGCGTGGCCTGGCAATACGTGAAAGCTAACCTGCTGCGCTCTGAGACGGAACAACAGCGGAAGCAGTTGATGGAGATGTTCTCCCGCTACGTAGACCCTCAGGTCGCCAATGCTATCTGGGTCAGGCGCGATGAAGTCAGTCTCGAAGGCGATGAGCGGGTCGCCACCGTGCTCTTCAGCGACATTCGCAACTTCACGGGCATTACAGCGGGAAAGCCTTCCAAAACCGTGCTACGCTGGCTCAACCGCTACTTTACCGCTATGGACGAAGTCATCCGCGCTCATGACGGGTTTCTCAACAAGTTTATCGGGGACGGATTGCTTGTGGTCTACGGGGTGCCGCTCTCGCAGGGTGAATCGACGGATGCCTGCAATGCGGTTCGCAGCGCATTGGCCATGTTAAAGCGCGTCGAGGAACTGAATGCCGATCGCCCGGCCGACGAAGATTGTCCGGATCTCAAGATCGGTGTTGGCATTCATACAGGAATGCTTACGAGCGGAAGTGTCGGATCACTAAACCGGCTTGAGTATTCTGTCATCGGAGAAACCGTCAATCTCGCGTCCCGGCTTGAAAGTCTGAACAAGGAAACAGGCACGGAGATAATTCTCTCGCAGGGAACATATGAGAGAGTGAAGGACAAAATGTCCGGTATCTTCCCGCTCGGCGCCACGGCTGTAAGAGGATTTGACGAACATATTACGATTTATGGCATAGGACCCCGCAAACAGGGAAAGCCCATTGCGGTAGAGGCAAACCAACCGGAGATAATGGCATGAAAAAACAGATCATTGCAGTCGTATTGGCAGCATGTGCAACACTTGCAAGTCCCCAGAGCAATACGCAGACCAAGCAGGCGGCGCCCCCTCCGCCTCCACCGCAGAATCAGCCGCAGGCTCACCCTCGCCGTGCTCAGGCCAAGCTCGACGGTTTTGAACTTGCTCCGGCCAAGGCAAGCGCGAATCAAGTGGGAGGAGCTTCGAGAGGCGCAGGGCAGAAACTCGCGCTCTATGCGCCGCATAAGGCGAGGGTATACAGCCTGCGCCCTTCCTTCTCGTGGCGAGGCGACCCGAGTGCGGAATACAAGTTTCGCATTCAGGACGTAACGGGCACATTCGCATGGAATCGGGATATCACCGGGACCAGCCTTGCGTATCCCGCCGATGCGCCGCCACTCCAGGCGGGCGCTACGTATCTGTGGAGAGTAGATCCCGTCTCGCCTTTGCTGGGGCCTCCTCCATCAGCCGCTATGATCATCGTCGTTGGCGAACCAGAGCGCACGCAGATGGACTCCGCAATCAGCCAGATTTCCGGCTCCGGTTTTGAGGCGGATGTTGCGCGGGCAAAATACCTGTTCGACCAGCGGCTTTGGTATGACGCTTTGGCGGCTTATTCCGACCTGATCGCAAAGTATCCAGATCGTTCAAGCCTTTATGAGATGCGCGGAACGCTCTACGACCAGATACCGGAAACTGAATCACTTGCCGATGCGGACTTTGCCCACGCGAATTAGTAAGTTTGTCGCTGTCGAAGTATGTCAGTCCCGTTGCTAACCTGCCTGACCGTGTCCGAAGTTTCATTTCGTGTTACCAGAAATTGATTGACTTAGGCCCGACAGGCAGGTTAACCTTCCGGCATTCTCTTCACGTTTTTGCGCTCGTGATATCCCCATCTTTCGACTGAAATCCTAAGGACGGTCACCTTGACACTGCGTTCTCACGGGCCGCGCGGAGCCCATATCTCCGGAGTTATGTGCGCACTAATGCTGCTGTTTTCCGGCTGCGGCACATTTACATCCAACTCCGCTGGGAAGGCACCGAGTGGCTCTAACACTCCCGCGGGAACTAACATTTCGACGGGAGCCCGAATGGGCCTGATCTGGAACCCAGGCGACTCGACTCTTCGAGCACTTGTGGGTGTGCCGGGCTCGGCCCAGCTTGGTCCCGCGTTGTTTCCTGTGGGTGCCTATGCGGCGGGAGCCTTTGCACCAGTTAACCAAACGGCGCTGTTGATCGATCCAAAAGGCAATCTACAGATCATGACTGAGCCTTCTCTGTTGCCGTCGACCGTGGCTCAAAACATCTCTCCGACATCCGTAATAGCCTTTGCGCCGCGGGGCGGCTATGCAGTAGTCTTTGCTCCCGGTGCTAATTCGGTTCTCGTCATGAGCGGCCTGCCGCAAGCGCCTGCTCTGAGCACGGTCAGTGCGGCTGCAGCGGTTCAGGGTGCAGCGGTGAGCGACGCCGGAACTTTGCTGCTGGCCTCAGGCGGTAAGAGCGCAGTCGCCGTCACGTCCATCAACGCGAGCGGAAACCGCTCCTCCCTGGTGTCATTGGGAGGATACGGCGGAATGACTTTTATCGCGGGCTCGGAAGACTCTCTCATAGCGGACTCGGCCGCTAACACGCTTGCGCGTTATCACGGCGGAGTTGCTTCAATACTGGCGACCCACACCAACGGCCTCAATCAGCCCTTCGCGGTGGCGTCCAGCCAGGACGGGCACTGGGCCGTGACTGCTGATCAAGCCGATGGCTCTATCCTGCGCATCGATCTAAGCGGGGTCACCGCACCGGCTCAATCCACGTGCGCATGCTCTCCAACCCAGTTGTCGGAACTAAACGGGAATGCGGTTTTCGAACTCACCGCCCCTGCTGCTTCGCCAGGCTGGATGATTGAAGCTGATGGCGCCACCTCACGCGTTCTCTTTATTCCGCCGGTACGGGGTGGTCAATGATTCGTCGTCTTTTCATCGTAGCGTTCGTGGCATCTCTTGCAATTGCGGCCTCGTCCTTTCATCCCCTTTCTGTCGACGCGCAAAGCTCTCAATTCTCCTCGTTCTCGATTCAAGCATCTTCCACTCTGCTCACCATTGGTCAGTCCACAACGCTGAACGTGACCATTTTCGAGCAGAACGGCGCACCGACCGGCGATATCGAATACTACCAATCCTCGAACAGCTCGGCCTGCACGCTAACGGACAATGTGATTGGCGTCGTGGGGGTCAGTTCTCCCTCCCTGAACTGGACGCCCACCGCGACGGGGAGTTTTCCGGTTTGTGCTCTCTATATTCCCGGTCCGAGCGACGCTTACGGTCCGGATACCGCCGGCCCCATCCAGATCGTTGTGAATGCCGCATCATCCGGTAATCCACTTACCAAGTTCGACCTTGGAGCCTCCCCTAATCCGGCAGGCGATGGAGTCACCACTACGCTGACCGCGTTTCTAAGCGGGGCTTACGGCACACCACCTGGCTCTGTCCAGTTTTACAGTTCGACCAATTCCACGACTTGCACAGCATATTCCAACTTCACCAGCACGGTGTCAGTAGGCCCAGTAGGAAATGGCAGTTCGGACGGAATTGCTACCACGACCTACTACCCATATACCCCCGGAACCTTTCCGATCTGCGCTGCATACCTTCCAGCCAATAGCGATCCTTATGCAGCGACTACGACTGGGCCTTATCTGCTTTCCGTAAATCAACCGGCCATCCTCACGGTAAGCGTGCCAGCCGAGACTGCCCTCAATCAAACGCTCCCATTCACTTTCAACTTGCCTGTACCCACAGGGCAAGTCGCGCCGACAGGCACCATTACGCTCTATGATCCGAACATCTCCGGCGGCAATTACGGTTCGGCGCTCGGCTCGGTTCCTGTGAACGGTGGAGGAACCTATGGCCCGCTCAATGCGGCGCTTTCCACCAGATCTTATACCGCGGTTTACAGCGGAGATGCCAACTATGAGCAGCAGGTAGTCAATGGCACGCTCCTTCTTGAGACCGGTCTGATCTCAATCAGTCCCGCTGTTGTAACTCCCGGTGCCTCATCGACAACCACCTACACGTTGACCGGTCCGAGAATTAAGGCGAACTCACTGGTGGAGGTACTGATCCCCGGTGCGCCGATCTATATTACTCCCACCAATATCAACTTGAGCACCCCAATACCCCAGCTCCAGTTCACTATTCCTACTGCATTAAATGTGGGCGAATTCGGCATCGACTTAGTCGCGTCGACGGGAAATGCGGGTTACTTTGTTACCGGTGGTCCGGTTTTGCTACAGGTTTATAACCAATACACCGATACAGTCACAACCTCGACAACTCCCACATCGATTCCTTATGGAACATCCTTAACTTCGAACTTCAATGCAAGTGTTGCGCGGGGCGCGACCACGGATGCGGCTGTTCCAGTCGGCCAGGTCGATTTCACCCTTAATGGGACTGGTGGCAACACTTATTCATCACCGCTCGGATCGGCTCAACTTTCTCAGGTCTCGACGCCGGGTACTTATATTTCTCCATTTTTCGAGCCGATGGACGTCAATGGTAGCGGCAAGCTTCTCTCGGCAGATCTTAATGGGGACGGTTTTGTAGATGTAGTGGGTCTACCGGCATTCAGCTATGGTTCTGGGGCATCCGAGCCGTACCTGCAGGTCATGCTGAGTACCGGGTATAACGCCTTCCAGGCGGAAGAGCAGGTCTTTGTTGGATGCCAGGCTCAGGATTTCGCGATTGGCGATGTCAACAACGACGGCATACCTGATCTAGTTGTTGTCTGCACAAGCTCCTCCTACTACAACGGAACAGTTTCGACCCTTCAGGCCTATTATGTGCCGGGCAATGGCGACGGCACGTTCGGGGCTCCAATTGCCTTTGGAACGAATTCGTTCATTGGTACTCCAACGCTGGTCGTCCTGGGTGACTTCAATAATTTATACCAAGCTGGTGGTTCGCCTCCGTACCTCCAAATTGCCGTCATCGATGGCATCGACGGAGTTTTCCAGGTTTTCGACGTTGTTCAAAACACGCAGGGGCAGCAGGTTAATTTCGCCAGTACAGTCTCAGCGTATGGACCCGTCGTTGCTGCGGCCGCTGCTGATTTTAACCAGGATGGTTTCTCCGATATTGTGCTGGAGGATTACACCAGCAATTCCGGGCAGGGAGCCGTTACGGTCTTCATCAACGAGCAGTACGGGTACGGCTACTATATCCAGAGCCAGAACACTTTCGATGCCGGTAGCTACTACGTGCAGAGCATGACCGTGGCCGACGTGACTGGTGACGGGTATCCCGATGTCGCTATTGCCGACCCGGGCGGCGCAAGCTTCGCAGACGACAGTGGCAATTTCCTGGTTTTTGAGAATAGCGGCTCTAGCTTCCCCGGCTTTCTGAACTCTTCAACCTCCGTTGCGGTGAACGGGGTTGGCGCGATTGCGGGTACGCCTTTCCCTGTCATCGGCCAGCCTGCGTCAGGAGCAGCGATCGCACCCGGCTGGAATCTTGTCTACACTTTCATTGGAAACAATAACGATCTCTGGGTAGGAGAGGCTCAGTGGATCAGTGCGGGCAATTGGACGATCGTCAATTCATTCGATACGGGCCAGTTACCGTACAGCAATGACGGTGACCCCGGTACGTTGCCTGACTTCATCGTGACCGGCGACATGAATGGCGATGGCTATCTGGACTTTGCACTGAACGCCACAAGAAGCACGCAGATCAATCAATGCCCCGCAAACCAATGCGACTTGCAGCCCTGGTACTACAGCAATGACGCGCAGACCAGCATCAACGGATCGTCTCTGTCCCCCTTGCCGGTCCCCGGGACCTACAATCTGACCGCGAATTACGATGGGAGCCCGCTCTATCTCTCAAACAGTGGGAACTCGACGGTCACCATCACGCAGGGCACACCCACGGGATTGTTGACGGTCAACCCGACCAGTTCGCCGTACGCTTATGGGACAGGCCTGACGTTCAACGCCAGCGTTATTGGAGTGGCTAATGGAGTAGCGCCCTCCCAATACGTCACCTTCCTGGACAATGGAAGCGAATTCGACCTGGAATACCTTTTTTCGGATGGCGGGACGACTGGAACTACCTCATCGTTTACCTCATCCCTTGCGCCGGGACAACACAATATCTGTATTTCCTACTCGGGTGACGGCAATTACAACGCGGTGAACAACATCGCTTGCACAAGCGTTCAGATCTCGTCCATCTCGCTTTCTCTCACAAGTACCGCGCCCTTCGATGGCAGTGCGTACAATGTGACCGCCGGCACCATGGTCAACTTACTTGTGCAGGGCGCTGGCGCTACCATTCCTAATGGTCAGACGATTACGCTGACCGGTCTTCCCAATGCCGCACCCGTAACGCCGATCACCAATGGAATCGGAGTCGCGTCCTATCAATACGGGCTGTTCTCGCCGGGAACATATACCATCCAGGCGTCCTTTGTTCCACCCGGAAGCGAACTGAATGTTACGTCGAACACGATCACTCTGAATGTCAGCAACACGCCGGTGAACGTCACCCTCACCCCGAGCGCCAATCCAGTTACGTATCCCACTGCGATTGGTCTGGTCGCCAATGGAACCACCGATGGCCTCGGCGTTCCGACAGGGTTCATCAGCTTCCAGAACAACGGTACCCCCTTCGCCAGTGTCGGGCTTTCCTCGACAAACGGTTCGAGCGGTCTCACCTATTCCGGGATCGTCGATGCAAATCCTGAGTTGACCGATCGCGCGGTAATAACGGGCGACTTTAACGGCGACGGCAACCCGGATATCGCTGTCCTTCAGGGCAATAGCACCGGATCGCTTTTGATATCGCTGGGCAATGGCGATGGAACATTTCAGGCCGCACAACCCTTTACTGTCGATTCGACGGCCGTCGCCATGGCTGTAGCCGATTTCAATAAGGACGGGGACGACGATCTTGTAATTGCGAATAGCAACGGCACCGTTTCCGTTTATCTCTCGTCAGTGAACGGCAACGTGTATAGCCTTGCGCTTAGTCAGACTCTGTCAACGCCGGGAGCGCTCGGCGTTGCCACTGGCGACTTCAATGGCGACGGTTTCTCGGACTTTGCCGTCATCAGTTCAAACCAGATATTTGCCTTCTATAACAATGGAGCGGCGAACTTCCCATCGCAACCATCATGGGGCACGACGACGGATACCGGCCAATATACGGGAATCACAGTGGCTGACTTCAATCAGGATCACTTCGCCGATATCGCCGTCAGCGATAACTATGGCCTCGATGTAGCGGTGTTCCTTTATAACCCGGATGGCGGCTTCAACGCTCCAAGTACCTACAGTGTGGGAGTGTCTGCGAGCGAAATTGCCTCCGGTGATATCAGCGGCGATGGGTATCCTGACCTGGCAGTCGTGAGCAACAGCGATTCAACAGTCGCTGTGCTTATCAACAATGGGACAAGCAGCCCCGGCACATTTGGCGCCCAAAATTCCTATGGGATCGCGTACCAGCCTACCGCTATCGTGATGAACGATTTTAACCAGGACGGCTATGCTGACATTGCAGTTGTCGGCACAGGCTCGGGTGCGGGCACAGGCACCACCATATTGCTGGGTTCATCCTCCGGTAATATGTACGGCGAGACATCTATTCCCTCGGGCAATTTCAGCACAAACGGTCTTTCAATCGCTACTGCCGATTTCAATCAAGACGGCAATCCCGACCTCGTGGTTGGAAACAATGGCGCATCCATCTTCCTCGACACAGGCGCACAGGCCAGCGTTTCCAATGTTGCACTCCCGGCAGGGACGTCGCCATTGACGGGCATTTTCACCGCTGGGGAAACCATATTCACCGAAGGTAACTCGCCGACTCTCTTCGAAGTCGTCAACCAGGCAACGCCCACGCTCAACTGGACGAATCCTGCCGCAATCCCGTACGGGACGCCGCTCAGCGCGACTCAGCTGAATGCGACAGCCACATTCGCGGGAACTTCGTTGCCGGGCACCTTTACGTACACGCCCGCCGCTGGAACCCTACTCACGGCAGGTCCCCACACGCTCTCTGTGAGTTTTGTCCCGGATGACAGCGTCGATTACACAGCTGCATCAACGACTGTGCAGATCGTCGTGGGTCAGGAATCCACTTCGATTACCTGGATCAATCCTGTTCCGATTATCTATGGCACAGCGCTTAGCGCTACTCAGCTGGATGCTATCGCTTCGGTGCCGGGGACGCTTACCTATACTCCGCCTGTCGGAACCGTCTTAACCGCTGGAATTCATCAACTCACTGTTGACTTTGTCCCGACAGACAGCATCAACTTCGCGGGCGCCACCGGTACAGTGACGCTTACCGTCAACCAGGCTGTTCCCTCCGTCACCTGGGCGAATCCTGCCGCCATTACTTATGGCACCGCGCTTAGTGGCACGCAACTCAATGCAAGTTCCCCGGTGGCTGGCAGCTTTACATATACTCCGGCTGCCGGAACGATACTCACTGGCGGAACGCACCAGCTCTCGGTGAGCTTTGTGCCGACGGACAACGTCGACTACGCCGTCGCCACGGCCTCTGTACCCATTTCCGTGAATCAGGCCAAGCCTGCAATCACGTGGACCACGCCAGCGGCGATCACTTACGGCACGGCACTGAGCGCGACGCAGCTCTCCGCTAGCTCTCCGGTTGCTGGAACTTTTGCCTACAACCCGGTTGCGGGTACGATTCTGGCGGCGGGTACGCACACATTGTCTGTCACGTTCACGCCGACGGACACGACGGACTACTCCACGGCAACATCGAGCGTGCAGCTGGCGGTGAATCAGGCGACCCCTGCAATTACCTGGGCAACGCCTGGGGCCATCACTTACGGCACGGCGCTGAGCGCGACGCAACTCTCCGCTAGCTCTCCGGTTGGTGGCACTTTTGTCTACAACCCGGTAGCGGGTACGATTCTGGCGGCGGGCGCACATACTCTCTCTGTCAACTTTACCCCGACCGATGCAACGGACTACACGACAGCAACATCGAGCGTGCAGTTAACGGTGAATCAGGCGACGCCTTCCATCACGTGGACCGCGCCGCCGGCGATCACCTACGGCACCGCATTGAGCGCGACCCAGCTCTCGGCAAGTTCGCCGGTTGCGGGCACGTTTGTTTATAACCCGGTTGCGGGTACGGTTCTGACGGCGGGCGCACATACGCTGTCTGTCACCTTTACGCCGACCGATGCGACTGACTACACGACGGCGACATCGAGCGTCCTGCTGACGGTGAATCAGGGGACGCCTGCAATCACGTGGACACCTCCTGCGGCGATCACTTATGGCACAGCGCTGAGCGCAACACAGCTCTCGGCAAGCTCGCCTGTCGCCGGATCGTTTGTTTATAACCCGGGAACCGGTACGGTTCTAACGGCGGGCACGCACACTTTGTCTGTCACATTCACTCCGACTGATACAACGGACTACACGACGGCAACATCGAGCGTGCAGTTAACGGTGAATCAGGCCACGCCTTCCATCACGTGGGCCACGCCTGCGGCGATCACTTACGGCACGGCGCTGAGCGCGACACAGCTCTCCGCAAGCTCCCCCGTCGGAGGCACGTTTGTCTACAACCCCATCGCCGGTACGGTT
>Ga0302266_10000824_pt1 | contig 30393 bp, 23 predicted proteins | sample III_Bog_E1_2_FD_194559 | JGI IMG/M metagenome (GOLD analysis project Ga0302266, IMG submission 194559) | Peat permafrost microbial communities from Stordalen Mire near Abisko, Sweden - III_Bog_E1_2 | ecosystem: Environmental > Terrestrial > Soil > Wetlands > Peat | place: Sweden: Abisko...
GAAGCTCCCAGTCTTTGGGCGGTGCGTGTCGCAGAAGATGGATCATTACAGGGCCTGGGCGAGTTTGAGCCTGAAGCCGGCATGGACAAGAATCAGGCTGGCGAGTATTCAATGGGCGATGGGGGAATCGCTCTCATCGACCGCTTACTCAGCCTGCTTCTTACATTCCTTGGGAAAGCTTTAACGTTAAGCCTGCTATGCAATGCGTGGCCGGATGCAACCTTCGATGATCGCAGTTCGGGGAACGGGAGAAGAGCATGACCGCAGAAGATAAAGTGAAGATCAACAAACTAACGACCGGAGTTCCGGGCCTGGATGAAATTGTAGGCGGCGGTCTCCCCGAATATTCGTTTAACATCATCGCGGGCGAACCCGGAAGCGGCAAGACCACGCTGGCGCATCAGTTTGTGTTTGCCAATGCCACGCCGGAGCGCCCTGCTCTCTACTTTACCGTTCTGGGCGAATCCTCCATAAAAATGCTGCGCTACCAGCAACAGTACACATTCTTCGATCCGGCCAAGCTGCCCGGCTCCATCCGCTTTATCAACCTGAGCCAGATTGTGTTGGAGAAGGACCTGGGCGCGGTCCTGGAGCAAATTACCAAGGAAGTTGAAAAGGCCAACCCCGCCGTCGTGGTTGTGGACTCCTTCCGCACCATGGTACGGAAGCCGCAAAGCGACATGGATCTGCAATCCTTCATTCAACGGTTAGCCCTGTTTCTGGCCAGTTGGCAAGCTACAACTTTCTTGATCGGTGAATATGCCGAGGACGAACTGCGCGACAATCCTATTTTTACCGTCGCCGATGGGCTGATCTGGCTGCGTCAAACGGCGGAGCGAAATTCCATCGTTCGGAAGTTGCAGGTTATAAAACTGCGTGGCCAGAATTCCGTGCCGGGGCTGCACACATTCCGCATCACCGATGCCGGCGTGCAAGCCTTCTCGCGCACGTTTGGATTGTCCGGGCGTGTGAAAGATCCGTCCAGCCATCGGCGCCTTTGCTTCGGTATTCCGGAGTTGGACAAGATGCTGGGCGGGGGCGTTCGCGAAGGCGATAGCGTCCTCGTAGCAGGGTCTTCGGGAACCGGGAAATCGGTGCTGGCAACCCAGTTCATTGCCGAAGGCATACGCAAGGGGGAACCGGGAATCGTGGCGGTCTTTGAGGAACGCCCGCAAGCCTATGCGGAGCGGGCCACCAGTTTAGGTCTGGATCTGGAAACGCCGCAGAAAGACGGGAAACTCACCATCCTCTATCTCCGTCCCCTGGATCTCTCTGTGGATGAAACGATGCACTCGATTCTCGACGCAGTGCAGAAGATTGGCGCCAAACGCCTGGTGATCGATTCCCTGGCGGGCTTTGAAATGGCTCTGTCGCCCGGCTTCCGCGCAGACTTTCGTGAATCGCTCTACCGGATGATCTTCGCGTTGACGGGAATCGGGGTGACGATTCTCAGCACTGTTGAAGTGGATGAGTCGTTCACTGAATTTCCGTTCAGCACCTACTCAATTTCTTTCCTCACCGATGACATTATCCGGCTGCGGTACGTATCCATCGATGGCCAGCTTCGCAAGATCATGGTGGTGATCAAGATGCGGGGCGGGAATCATGCCAAGGATATTCGCGAATATGAGATCACGGACAAGGGCGTGGTGATTCTGGGCAAACGCCTCACAAACTATCAGGGTCTTATCAGCGGCATTCCCGTGTATGAGGACCGGCCCAGTTCGACGGAAGAGTCCGCACTGGACACGGGAATCGAGCACAAGAGCTGAGAAAACGCCCTATACCGCTGCACGTGGAGCCGTGAGGGCGGAGTTCATTCTTAATTGACAAATAATAGCCGGTAACAGGCTTGTGTGCCCCGTTTGAAGCGCGATAAAAATGCGCCGAGAGCGGGGCACTTGCTTTATGGGGATGAGGTGTTGCCGCAGAGAGTGGAATTCAGGCCGAGGGGCTGCGCATGGAGGCGATGGCTGCGGTGAGGTCGGCGGCGAGGGTTTGCTGGGCTTCTGGAGTTAGCTTTGCGCCCTGGCTGGTGAGGTAGAAGACGTCGATGGCGGTTTCGCCTTCGGTGTCGATGAGGGCTACCTTGATGTTGCAGTCATGGGTGCTGAGAGTGAGGGCGATCTGGCGGAGGAGGCCGGGAAGGTCCTGGGCTACGACTTGCAGAATGGTGGAGTGAGAGGAGGATTCGGAGTCGAACTCCAGGCGGGTGGGGACTTCGGTTTTGAGGTTGCCGGGATGGTTCATGTGGCGGCGGGCTTCGAGCATGGTTTCGACGGCGACTTTGCACGCGACCACGTCGTGGAGATAGGCGAGGAAACGTTCGCGCTCGCTGGGATTCAGCTCGATGGTGCGGAAGACGTCGGTGAAGTGGAAGCTGTCGACGATGACGCCGGCGTCGTTGGAGAAGGCTCCGGCCTTGACGATGTTCATGCCCCATGCGGCCAGCGCGCCGGCCACGTCGGCAAAGAGGCGGCTGCGGTCGCGGGTGATGACGGTGAGGTCGAAGAGCTGGCGGTGAGGGCGGAGGTCGAGCTGAACGGAATCTTCGCCGAGACAAGTGGCTAACAGGAAGTGGTCGCGGATCTGCTCGGGCAGGCGAGTTTGCAGGTAGCGCCGCGGCAGGCCTTCGAGGAACTGCTGGAGCTCGCCGTACTGTGCGGCGGGAACCATGGAGTGGATGCGATTGAGCAGGCTGGGGTCGAGGCCGGCGTGATAGCGAACCTCGTCAACCGAGCGGTCCATGCAGTTGGCGGTGGAGATATAAAGCTGCCAGAGGTTCTCGGCTTTCCAGGGCGTGAGGGCATCGGGGCTGACGGCCTTGATGTCGGCGAAGGTCAGCAGGGTGAGCATTTTAAGCATCTGCGGGCTGCCGAGCTTGTCGGCGAAGGAGCGGACGTTTTCCATGTCGAAGATGTCGCGGCGAAGGGCATTGGACATTTCGATGTGAAGGCGAATGAGCTGGAGGACGGCTTCTCGTTCCTCTGCGTCGAATTCCAGCCGAGCGAGAAAGGCGTCGGCCAGTTCGACGCTGGAGGTGATGTGATCGCCGGTGCGGCGTGCCTTGCCGATGTCGTGGAGCAGGAGAGCGAGCAGGAAGAGGTCGAGGCGGTCGATTTCAGGCAATAGCTTGGCGAGGCGCTGCTCGTATTCGAGGGCGGGCTGGCGGAGCGCGTGGACGTTGTCAATGACAAGGAAGGTGTGCTCGTCTACGGTGTAGCGGTGATAGCTGTCGCGGATGACCAGGGCGTCGATGCCGTGGAACTCGGGGATGAGCATTTCCAAAACGCCGAGGGCGTGCATGGTGCGGAGAGCATGAGCGGCGTGCGGCCCAAGCAGGACTGCGCGCAGGGCGTTCCAGAGATAAGGGCCTTCAGGGATGTGGATGGCAAGGGCGGCCAGAGCGTCGGTGATGCGGTCTTCGGCGGTTTGCGAAAGCGCGTAGCCGTTGGTGGCCATGAGGGCGAAGATGCGCAGAATGGCTCCGGTGTCGTTGAAGCGCGCGCCGGGAGCGATGTCGATGCGGCCCTGATCGAGGAAGAAGTCGGTGCCGGGGATGGGAGTGTGGCGGCGGCGGAACTGGCGGTAAAAGCTGACCGGGGCGGGCACGTTCTCCATGAGCAGGGCAGCGCGGCGATAGATGACGCGTGCATGGCGATAGTAAGTGCGCATCCAGTAGGCGGGGTCAGCGGTGCCGCGCGTTTCCAGTCCGATAGAGTTGGCGGCGGCTTCGTCCTGAGATTGCCAGTCGAGGGTGTTATCGTCGCGGCCGTGACGAAAGTGGAGAAAACATCGGACGGAGGCGAGGAAGTCGAAGGCGGCCTCGGCGTCGCCACGCGCGCTTTGAAAGACACTTCCGAGCTGGCGGGGCCACTCCTTGGTTTCCTTGAGGTGGAAGAGCATGGCGAACCAGACGGCCAGGCTGTAATCGCGCAGTCCGCCGGGACAGTCCTTCAGGTTGGGTTCGAGATGGAAGATGGTGTTGCCGAATTTGGCGTGGCGGGCGCGGGCTATCTCGCCAAGCTTCTGGGTGATGGCGTTCCACTCGCCCAGAAACAGGTCGGGCAGGACGGTCTGGTGAAGTTGCTGGTAGAGGGGGAAATGGCCGGCCAGGAAGCGGCGGTCGAGGGTGGCCAAGGTGAATTCGAGGTTGACGGCGTCGAAGCGTCCGGCTTCTTTGAGGGTGCGGTAGCTGGGGCTGGCGCGCAGGCCTAACTCCCAGATTCCCTGGATGATAGAGCGGACGGCCTCTTTGCAGTGCGTCTCGGTTTTTTCGTCAGCAAAGGCGAAGAGCACGTCGATGTCGGAGCAGGGAAAGAGGTCCTTGCGGCCGTAACCGCCCAAGGCGAGCAGGGCGGCGTTGGCGGGCGGCTGGCCGGCGAAGGTGCGACGCCACATTTCAATGAGAATGCGGTCTACCACGGAGGTACGTCGTCGAATGGCGGCAGCGCCGTCCCCGGAGCGCTCGAAGGTCAGGCGAACGAGCGCCATCTCCCGCAGATACTGCTCCCGAAGATCGTCAACCGCCAAAGCGACTGGATTCATAAGGTTGTGTGTGGCTTGCCTTCGCAAGAAGGGTTCTTAACAGCATAAGCGAAGTTGGCGGAGAAGGGAACTGAAAGCAGGGACCAGGGACTAGGGACTAGGGAATAGCCATGTCCTTGGGGGTTTCGGCAGAGCGAAGGAGGGGGATCCGGGCTTTTGTGGTTCGTTCAAGAATGGCGCACACTGCATCGCTGGGAAATAGCAGAACTCGGAGTTCCCGAAAACAAAAACCCACAGGTTGAGGCTCATCCAGGTTGAGGCTTATCGTCTCCCACATCTCAAAAGTCGAGATGTGGGAGACGCGCCGTCCATCGAAATGACGACGAGGTACGCGCCCAGCTTGAAGTACAACAAACAAAACAAAGTACAAAAGGACAAGCAAACAGCTATTCGCGAAAACCCTCAAGCCTATAGGCTGTGAAGCGTTTACCAGAACAGATGGAATGAAACTTCTATCTGACGCGGCGCATAGCTGAATCCGCTATTGTTGGTTTGCTCCCGCGTACCGAAGTTGCCTTGATAGGTCGCCGTTGTAGTGGGCACACCCGCTACGGTTGCGGTCGTCATGTTGTAGGCTTCCGTGTACATCTCCGTGACGTTCTGGTGATTCGCTACGTTGAAGGATTGTGCGATGAGCTCAAGCTTGATTCCGCCCTTTAGCAGGACGTCCTTCTGCAAACGAACATCGTCGACAATATCCCTGGGCTGGAAGTAGTTGTTTTGTCCCACCTGCGGGGCGAAGGTTACGCTTCCATTTCCATTCAAGTAGCCGAGAATGCCGTAGCCCTGGCCACCCATCCCCGCGGAGTAGGGCAAGCCAGTCTGCATCTGGAAGCTGTCGTCGAACTTCCAGTCGTTGGTCAGATATTTGACCAAAGTTCCACCGTGGATATTCGGGAAGCTATAGATCGCGTATCCTACCAGACGATCCCTGATATCCCATGTGCTGTTGCTGTAGTTGACGCGAGAGTTTTTATACGGGTCGTACCAGCCATTCGTGGCTCCCGCCGTCGATGCGTTCTGATTGAAGTCCAGCGCATGTGCCCAGGTATAGTTCAGATCGAACTGAAGGCTCTTCATGGTGCGATTCTGCACTTCAACAGACAACGCGTTGTAATTGGAGTTGACGTTGCTGACCATCTCCGAGATGGCCTGGAAGTTGGTGGCAGACGGCCCCAGCAGAGCAGTATTGCCATAGCCGGTAAAGGTAGGCACCGTGAATGAGGCGCTTCCCAGGGGGCCGTAGTTTGTGGTGCCCGTGGCAGGCGCCATGGTTATGGTTTCAGACACCTGTGTTGGGTTCAGGTTGACATCGAGGAAGTTGGGCAGTTCGCGGCCCAGAGCGCCGAGATAGCTAACCTGAACGACCGTTCCCTTTCCCAGCTCGCGTTGCACCATCAGGTCGAACTCATCGATCTGTGGATTCTGCAGATTGGGCGAGCGGAAGTAAGCGCTGGGCGCCGTCGTGATCGGGTTGGAGAGCTGTGTGGAGCTCAGGGTGTTCGGGAAAATCGGCAAGGAAGCCAAGGGGTTCGATTTGCTCACCTTGGTTGCAGTCTGGGCCAGCGGACTTCCCGTTGTCGCCAGTACAACACCCTGGTTTCCGTTGGTAAGGCGTCCGTAGTACAGTCCGTACCCGCCGCGCAAAACCGTTTTGCTGTTGCCGAAGACGTCATAAGAGAATCCGACGCGCGGTCCGAAGTTGTTTTTGTCGCTCGGATTGTTGTTGATACCGTTGAACGGCACAAAATTGCCGGATGCGGCCGTCAGAGCGGGAACCGCGGACGGCAGACGCTCGTAGTCATAGCGCATGCCAAGCTGCAGCGTCAGCCGTGGCAATATCTTCCAGTCGTCCTGAACGAAATAGGCTTGATCCATGGTGCTGAAGTCAAAGCTCGACGGACCGTAATCCTGCGTGTAATTCGAATAGCAGGGATAGGTTCCGACGGCGTTGCTTGTAGCTGCCGTAGACGAGATGCTTACGCCGGAGTTGCAAGTTCCCGTGCCGAAGCCCTTCGAGTAGAGGTCGGCGAAGTAGTTGGCAAGGTTGCTGCTGTATACGAAGTAGCCCTCGTAATACTGTTTTTGGTTGGTCAGATCGTAGTTGTGGACCATGTCGATGCCGGTTTTGAAGGTATGCTTACCGCGGGTATAGTACAGATCGTCATCAATCTGCCATTTCCGCTCGTCGGGATAGCTCGGGCGGAAGCCGTAGTATGGAGCGCCGACATAGAAACCTGCCTGGGTAACATCCAGTGCAATATACGGATCGTTGCCGTTTTCGACAATGTTAGCCTGGTCGTAGGCAGTGGTGGGCATCAGACCTTCGTCGTTCAACTCGCGGCCATATTGGTAGAGCAGCTCGTTGCTGATGTGCGGGTTAACCTGGCTGATCAGCTTGGCCACGCCGTAGTCCAGCTTGACGAAGTCGGTGCCGGTCGCGTTGAGACCATACTTTCCCGTGCTCACAGTCTGCACGCCGCCGGGAGAGTCCCAGCGCAGACGGTGATAGAGGAAGCTGGCATGTTCCTTGTCGTTGATATTCCAATCGACCTTGGGGGTGTTGATCTCCTGGTAGCCCGAGCGCGGGATGAGACCGATGTCGCTGCTCAGAGAGCCGGGGCCGCTAATGCCAGAGTTGAACAGCGCCAAGGCGTTGGAATAAGTTACATTGGCGCCATAGGCGGTCCTGGCGGAATAGGAAAGACGCGCGGCAAGCGTGCAGATCTGTTGATCGAGGGAGGAGTTGGCTGTCGTCACCCCAACGGTTGTAGTGGGGAGATAACCGGTCGTCTTGCTACACGCGCTATCGCCCGTGGCGCCAAGAGCGTCCGCCTGCTGGTAGAACGTGCTCGGGCTAAATGGTGCGCCGAGCATGGGAAAGATGTGGGTATGCTGATCGTAGGTATAGATCCAGAACAGTTTGTCCTTGATCAGAGCCCCACCGGCCGTGAAGCCATAAATTTTGCGAAGATCCTCGGGCTTGACCGGGGCGGTGACATTCACACCGTTCACTAACGTCGTGGCCGTGGATTGCTCGCCGAACGCCGCCCAATTGCTCTGACGATCGGAGAAATAGGCTTCGCCGTGCATCTTGTTCGCGCCGCTCTTGGTCACAGAGTTGATTACGCCGCCAGCTGCGCGCCCGAATTCTGCCGGGTATACGCCGGTGTTGACCTGGAATTCACGAACCGCCGAACCAGAGGTTGAATAGGCCTCACGCGTACGGCCGCGCTCTTCTGAGAAGTAGGCCTGGTTGTCGTCGGCGCCGTCGATCATGACGTTATTCAGAATGGTGCTGAGGCCGCGAACGCTGACCAGACCGAAGCCGGCTGTATCCACCGTAACGCCCGGTGTTGTCAGGGCCAAGGCGGACCAGCGACGGTTGTTGATGGGAATGTTCTCCATCGCAACCGAATTGATATTCGACGAGAAATCCGGGGATTCGAAGTTAAGAACCGGAACTGCTGCCGTCACTTCCACGACTGTGCTGGCAGAGCCCACATTGAGCGTGGCAACCACATGGGTGGATTGGCCCACCTGAACGATGACATGATTTGCCCGGTACGTATCGAAGCCCGGGGCATTGATTGAAACAGTGTACTCGCCGGGTTCGAGCAGCGGGGCCACAAATTCGCCGGAATCGCCCGATTTCAAGGCAAGTACAGCATTTGTGGCGCTGTTTACGATTCGAACAGTTGCGTTTGGAATGACAGCATGGGAAACGTCGTAGGTAGTGCCGCTGATCGATCCCTGGGTAGTTGTTTGCGCGAGCATACGGCCTACAGTCAAGCCGAGCACGGCAAGAAGAAAAAACACTTTCACTTTCGTCATTTAGTCTCCTGAATTTTCGGGCATTGTCAGTGTCCTGTCGGCCGTCCGCTATCTTACGCGGCAGCCAGCGTCTGCAATCAAGTCATCACGGAAAAGTAACGCATATAGAGATAGGCGTATGTAATTTCTGGAATGGACCGTTTAGCTAAGCGCTTTTTTTTGTTGACACTCTAACGATAGCGCGTCGATGCGTTCATTGTCCAGGTAACGAGAATTATGGCCCATTGCTGTCCGATTTAATTCAAGTTATTTTCCGTCATCAAGTCCATTATCAAGAGGGCTTTACAAGGAGGTTTGGGAAGTCGACGAACTTGGGGGCGCAGGAAGCTGGGATACCGCTATGTGGAGTTTCCTGAGGCGGGGATTTCTGGATGGTGGAGTCTTCGCCGACGGGGAGTTGGAGGTTGACGGAGCCGGGGCCGAGTGTGAGGTCGGCGTGGTTGAGGGAGTAGGTGTAGACGGCCTGATCGGTGAGTTGGACGGCGTCGAGTGTAGCGGCGATGCGGTGCTGCTGGTCGTATCCGTTGAAGGAGATTTTGCCTCCGCCGGAGACGCGGACGTTATGCAGCGTGATGCCGGACATGGTGGGCGGTGAGTTGCCCTTGAGGGGGCCGTTGGCGGAGTAGCCGGTGTCGAGGGTGATGGGGTTGGGCGAATTGCGAATGCAGACGTCGTCGTAGAGCACGTCGTGCGTGAGGCCGCCGCGCGAGCCGTTGGACTTGATGCGGAGGCCGTTGTCGGGGCCGTCGAGGGAGAGGTCGAAGACGCGAATCTGGCTGACGCCGCCATCGGTTTCGCTGCCGATGGACATGCCGTGTCCATAGTAAAAGTGATTGTGACTGATGGTCATGTTGGTTGCGCCGCCGGGACCGCCCTTGATGGCGACGTTATCGTCTCCGGCGCGGATGAAGCTGTGGGTGATGGTGACATTGCGCGAGCCGTTGCCGGGATCGACGCCGTCGGTGTTGCGGGCGAGACGCTGGGGCGTGTCGATTTTGAGAGCCCAGACGGTGAAGCCGTTGCCGTGATTGTAGGAGACGTGGAAGTTGGGCGAGTTGCGGAGTGTGATGCGATAGAGGGTGAAGTTGTCAGCGTAGTCGGCGACGAGGATGCGCGAGACCTGCTGACGGCCTCCGGCGCGAGCCTGCTCGGCGAGATCCCACGGAGAGACGGATTTGCCGAGGAGTTTTTCACCGCCGCGAGCGTCGATGACGCCGTCACCCATGATGGCCGCGCCGGAGACGTGATCGGCGGAGATGAGGGGCTTGCAGCCGCGGGTGCTGGATTGATTGACGAGGCCGCAACTGCCGGGGGTGGTGGCGAAAAGCTCGGGATCGCGCGAGGCGAAAAGGGTTGCGCCCTTGCCGACGATGAGAGCGACGCCGGAGCGGAGCGAGAGCGGGCCGGTGAGGAAGGCGTCGGCGGAGGCGTGCGGACGCAGGAGAACGCCCTGGCCTTTGCGGCATTGATCGAGGTCGTGCTGGATGCGGGCGGTGTCGAGCTTGGACTCGTCGGCTTCGGCGAGGGTGCGGCCGATGGTGGGAGCGAGTTTGGGGATGCTGTGGAGCTGGGCGTCGAGCGTGAAGCAGACGGGCGGCAGGACAGGCTCGGTGACGGTGCGCGTGTCCTGAGAGATGAGATAGGGTGCGAGGCAGAGGGGGAGGACGGCGAGGATGAGGCGGAGTTTCATGGGTGACTCCTGATCGAGGTCTGGGCGGCGAAGAGGCCTGACGGTTCCAGAGTACACGGCGGGGGAGGCGGGGGGTTGCGATTTCTCATGTGTTGAACTGCGGGAAGATCAATGGGTTGCGTGGTGAGAGCGGCGATGATTGAAAGGGCGGGGGAAGATGATAAAGACAGCAGGCGGGTTCGGGTACTTAGTACAAGATTTGTATTGATTTGACCATACTAATGTTTCTTCAGGCGAAATAATCCTGTTAGTATCTCTGCGTTCGTGCCATCTTTATAGAGTTCCAGGCGTTTCAGCATCGCAATGAGGTTGGTGGTCATGACCGAGATACAGAATGCCGCAGAGTTGCAGAGCCTGTATGCACTGAACTGGGTCTATGGGCAGGATGGAAAGCTGGCGATTGACGCCTCCACAGGTGTCGTGGTGGATGCGAACCCGGCGGCAGAAGCATTGATGGGCTATTCTCGCGCGGAACTCATGGGCATGCAAATAACCATGCTGCACCCGGAGGGGGAGCGCGAGCAGGTGAAGGCAGAGTTTCCGAATTCTGATCAGCGACGATCGGTCCGCCACAACCTTCACATACAACATAAAGACGGCCATTGCGTGCCGGTGATGATTTCATCTTCTCAGTCAGTTGTGCTCTACGGCCGACCGGTGTCGATTTACGTGTACTTCGACACGATCGTACACGAGAAGGAGATGAAGCAACTGGCGAAGATGGAGGCAAGGTATCGCGGTCTTCTTGAGGCGGCTCCGGACGGAGTGGTGGTGGTGAATCAGGAAGGAGAGATCGTCATCCTGAATGCTCGCGCGGAGGTGCTATTCGGTTACCGCCGCGATGAACTGATTGGCCAGAAGGTGACCAATATCATTCCGGTGGGATTTGCGGAGCGGCTGATCGCCGACGGAACGCGGAGCACGGCCGAGGCGCTGGCGCAGCAAATCGGAACCGGGATTGAACTCAACGGGCGGCGCAAGGATGGGAGCGGGTTTCCCATCGAGATCATGCTGAGCCCGCTGGAAAACGAAGAAGGAATCCTGGTAACGGCATCCATCCGCGACATTACCGCGCAAAAAGAGAGAGAACATCGGCTTACGGCGCAGAATTGGGCATTGGGCGCCTATGCGGTCGCGGCTTTGGCACTTGGGGGGACGCATTCATCCGAAGACCTACTGTTCCAGGCTATCTGCAAGGCCATCACGCAAGAATCCAACTACCTTCTCACCTGGGTTGGAATTGCCGAAGATGGTCCGGGGAAGCGGATTCGAGTTGCCGCGGCTGTAGCGAATGAGGCAGTAATGAACTCGGCAGCGGCGAACACGAAAGCGAGGAGCGCGACAGAGTTTCTGGATGGACTGCATTTGAGCTGGTCAGAGGATGAGCCGGGAGGAGAAAGCATAACGGGCACCTGCATTCGTACCAACGAAATGCAGGTCGTACAAGACGAGGAGAAGTCGCCCATCCATGCACCCTGGCTTAGGCTTTTGAAGCAATACGGTATTCGCTCCAGCGTAGCCGTTCCATTTTCTGTTGCAGGCAGGGTGCGCGGCGCGTTGGTTGTGTATGCAGCAAGCCCTAACACATTCGAAGCCATGGCCATTGACGTATTCAAACACCTTGCGGAGCAGATTGGCTACGGCGTCCATGCGATCGAGCAGGGAGTGGCTCTCCAAGCCAGACAGATCGAACTCGATAATACACAAAAGAAGTTGACCAAGGCGTTGTCCGCGATGGTTGCGCCCATCGTACTGGCGATGGAAATGCGCGACCCTTATACCGCGGGCCACCAAGCGCGGGTGGCCGAAATCGCAGTCGCCATAGGCAAGGAGATGGGCTGGTCAGAGGAGCAATTGCAAGGATTGCGGGTGGCGGCACAGGTCCATGATATCGGGAAGATTTCAATACCCACCGAGATTCTGACCAAGCCTACCCAGCTACACAAGGGAGAATTGGCGTTGATTCACGAACATCCAGAGACCGGCTACACGATTTTGAAAGACATACCGTTTGCGTGGCCGATTGCCGAAATTGTGCGCCAGCATCACGAGAAGCTCGATGGCTCGGGCTATCCCAGAGGCCTGAAGGCGGATGAGATACTTCTGGACGCCAAAATCCTGGCCGTGGCGGACATTGTGGATGCCATGGCCTCCAATCGGCCCTATCGGGCGGGAATCCCTATGGATGACGTGTTGAAGGAGATTGAAAAACAGGCCGGGACACTTCTGGATGCAGAGAGTGTTCGGATCTGCGCTGGGCTTATCCGCGAGAAGCGTCTTGCGATACATGCATGAAATCGTCATTGATTTCGCTCCCCACCGGCCATTTATTCTATGCACGGCTATTATATGTACGGTCGGAATGCCGATAGGGAGGCAAGAGACCCATGCCAGAAACCGGCAAGACGGCGAAGAGGAGATACCTGACCGGGGCGTGGCCGCCGCGTTCGGGTTGAGGAGAGCATCATGGGCGCGCGCATGCGATTGGGAGATTTGCTGATACGGGCGAACCTTGTCCGAGAAGAGGATGTGGCCGAGGCGCTCAGGCATCAGGCCGGCAATGGGGGACGACTGGGCGACAACCTGGTGGCGATGGGAGCCATTGAGCAGCAGGCGCTGGATGGATTTTTGAAGCGGATTCCGGCGGAGCCGAAAGATTTGGCGGCCACGGGAATAGACGAGATTGATTTGCTGAGCCTGCTGTTGAGGCTGATCTATTCAGGGCGGCTGGAGAGCTGCCGGCAGTTCATTGATGCGATACGGCTGCCTTACCACATTGTGGCTGAACTGGTGGGGACGGCGGTGGACCGGAGGCTGCTGCGCACGCTGGGAATGCGCTCCTCCGACAACGCAATCGACATGAGCTACACGTTTACCGATGAGGGCAAGCGGTGGACGATCGACGCTCTTGAGCGATTGCATTATGTGGGACCCGCGCCGGTGACGCTGGAGGAGTTCAGCTACCAGGTGAGCATGCAGAAGCTGACCAACGAACGGGTGAGCTTCGAGCGCATCCGCGCGGCGCTGGGCGAGCTGACTTTTGATGCGAGCCTTGTTGAACAATGCGGCCCGGCGCTGAACTCGGGGCGGGCGATGCTGCTGTATGGCCCTCCGGGCAACGGCAAGACGTCGTTCGCTCATGCGCTGGGCAGCGTCTACAGCGATGTAATCTACGTGCCGTACGCAATCAGTGTGGAGGGACAGATCATCCGCATTCACGATCCCAGCATTCATACCGCGGTGAATCCCACGGAGTTGGACGACGAAGGCGAGCTCTGCTTTGTCCGCGCCGAGGAATATGACGCGCGCTGGGTTCCGTGCCGCAGACCGTTTGTGTCCACCGGAGGCGAACTGACGCTGGAGATGCTCGACCTGCGCTACGACGCGACCGCCCACTTCTACGAAGCGCCGCTGCACCTGAAGGCGCTGGGCGGCTGTTTCATCGTCGACGACTTTGGCCGGCAACTGGCAAGCCCCACCAGCCTGCTGAATCGCTGGATTGTGCCGCTGGAGAGCCGCGTGGATTACCTGAAACTGCATACCGGCAAGAGCTTCAGCGTTCCTTTTGAGGAATTGGTGATTTTTTCGACGAATATGGAGCCGGAAGACCTGATGGACCCCGCGTTTCTGAGGAGGCTACCTTACAAGATCGAGGTGGGAGCGCCCAGCGAGGGAAATTATCGGCTGATTTTTGAAAAAGAGTGTGCGCGGCAGGGAATGACGCTGCCCGACGATGCTTTTAACGCCATTGTGCAAAGGCTGAGTAAGGATAAGGGGCAGAAGCTGGCGGCATACCAGCCTAAGTTTATTGTGGACCAGGTGGTGGCGACATGCCGGTTCATGGGGCAGGCATCGCACTTTGAGCCGCGGTTCATTGAGTATGCGCTGAATAATTTAAGGGTGAAGAGGGGTACGGCGTGAAGGGCGCTGAGTTTATTATTGTCACAATCGCACCTGGTGCTACACTAGAAATATGGCGGGTCAGCCTGGAAGACAGACGCCGACATCGCAAAGGAATTGCAGCTCGACGAACTAGTGGAGATATGCCATGACGACGAATCGCAAGTACAAGAGTGATGCTTTTGAGGCGATCCATGGCGCCGTTGCCGGCATGGCTCGTGCTGGAACGATCGACAAAGCGACGATGCGGCAGTTTGACGCCTCCTGCCTGTCGGTCCCTGCACAGATGGAGCCGAGGCACATCAAGCGGATTCGCGAGAGCCAGCATATAAGCCAGCCGGTCTTTGCGCGCTACCTGAACACGAGCGAATCCACAGTGGAGAAATGGGAGTCGGGCGCGAAGAGGCCCAGCGGCATGGCGCTTAAATTATTGGATATTGTGGAGAAGCACGGGCTGAAGGTTTTGGCGTGAGAAAAATGCGCAAGCTATCCCACCCATTCGCAAAGAGCGCGAATGGATGGGGCACGGAGCAATGTTTCCCACCCTAGATCACCCCAGCGAGCAAAAATCGCTCGCTGGGGACCCCGATGCCACAAAAACAAGAACGTGGCGAGGGTGGGGCACCCACTTTCCTGGTATAGGGTCAGAGGACGGATTCGCCGCGTTCGTCGTTGCGGATGCGGATGGCTTCGTCAATGTGGCTGATGAAGATTTTGCCGTCTCCGATGCGGCCGGTACGGGCCGTGGCGAGGATAGCTTCTACAGCCTTGTCTTTGAGATCATCCTTGACGAACATCTCGATTTTGATTTTGGGCAGCAGATCGACGGTGTATTCATTGCCGCGATAGAACTCGGTGTGACCCTTCTGGCGGCCATGTCCGCGAGCCTCCAGGATGGTCATGCCTTCGATGCCTGCCTCGAGCAGGGCTTCTTTGACCGCATCCAGCTTTGACGGCTGAAGAATAGCTTCTATCTTGACCATATGCAGTTCCTCGTTTGACAGCGTAACAGGCGGGAGGGCTTGTTGGCTTACTCCCGGCGAATCTTTTCTTAGGAGTTGAGGTCGTAACCTTCCTCATCGTGCTGGGAGAGGTCAAGGCCCCTTGCTTCGTCTTCCGGCGCAACGCGCAGTCCGACGAGCTTATCGACGAGCAAGAGCAAGAGCAGCGTTCCCACAATGGAGATGGACCAGGCAAAGCCGACGCCGGCGGACTGGTTGAGCAATTGTCCCCAGTGTCCGTCCATGGCTCCGGTGGGATTGGGGCTGCCGGCGGCGTTTTTGCCGAAGGCGGCGTTGATGGCGCTGGTGGCAAAGAGTCCGGTGAGCAGCGCGCCGAGGGTTCCGCCGGCTCCATGGACACCGAAGGCGTCGAGGGAGTCGTCGTAGCCGAAGAATTTTTTGACCATGAAGACCATGAAGAAGCAGAAGAGTCCGGCTGCGAGTCCGATGGCCAGGGCCGAGAATGGCTGGACGAATCCGGAGGCCGGGGTGATGGCGACCAAACCGGCAACCGCGCCGGAGATGGCGCCCAGGGCGGTGGGCTTGCCGTTGTGAATCCACTCGGCGATGGACCATCCGACGGCGGCTGCGGCGGCGGCGAAATGGGTGTTAATGAAGGCGCTGGTGGCCAAGGGTCCAGCGTTGAGGGCGCTGCCGGCGTTAAAGCCGAACCAGCCTACCCATAACATGCATGCGCCGATGAAGCTGAGCACCATGGAGTGGGGCTGCATTTTGGTGTGGGGATAGCCGATGCGCTTGCCCAGGTAAAGGCAGCAGACGAGCGCGGAGACGCCGCTGGTGATGTGGACGACGGTGCCGCCGGCAAAGTCCAGCGAGGGAAGAGGGGCGTGGACGTTGTTAAGACTGAGGAATCCGTCAGAGCCCCAGACCATGTGGGCCATGGGACAGTAGACGACGAGCGACCAGAGGGAGAGAAAGATGGCCATGGCGCTGAACTTCATGCGTTCGGCAAATGCGCCGGTGATGAGCGCCGGGGTGATGATGGCGAACATAAGCTGGTAGATCATGAAGGTCTGCTCGGGGATGGTGGCGGCGTAGTCGGCGTTGGGGGTGAGCGAGACGCCGCGCAGGAAGAGGTGTTCGAAGCCGCCGATGAACCAGTTGCCGTGACCGAAGGCCAGCGAGTAGCCTGCGACGGCCCAGAGGATGGTGACCAGCCCCATCATGGCGAAGCTCTGCATCATGGTGCCGAGAATGTTCTTTTTGCGGACCAGGCCGCCATAGAAGAGAGCCAGTCCGGGTCCGGTCATGAGCAGAACGAGTGCGGCGGAGACCAGCATCCAGGCATTGTCGGCGGCGGATTGAGCGGCAGCGGCGGCGATCTTGTTGGCATCGACGGCCTGTTGCAGGGCAGCGATCTGGGCCTGGGTGGCTGCCGCGGTGGGCTGAGCCATAGCCATTGCCGGGATTGCCAGCAGTGCGGAGAGAAAGAGCAGCTTGATTCCACAACGGGACATACGGTTTCCACTTCCAGAATCAATGCGGTAGGCAATAGCCTTTAGATCAGTTGCAGGCGGCGCAAGACCTCCTACAAACGCAAATTGGCACAACTCCAGCGAGAGCCTTAAAGAGAAATATAAGGCTGTTCGAATAAGGAACCCATGAAGATCTGCGGTAGTGCCGGAAAAAGGAAGGGGGAGAAGGAATGGCCGCGGGTGGGAGCTGGAGCTACAGTTCTGCGTGGGGGCAGGAGGGGGTATATTAATCCTATGGCGGCGACGGCAGATCGGGATCGATATCTTTTCGGTGCGATGGAGAGCAGCGCGGCAAACCGCACCAAGGTGAAGGAAGCCAGCTACGGCTATGAAGTGCCGGAGGGCATCCTGCTGACTTCGATGGATTATGCGGTGAACTGGATCCGGAAGAACTCGCTTTGGCCGATGACCTTTGGGCTGGCCTGCTGCGCCATTGAGATGATGTCGACGGGGGCCTCGCGCTACGACATTGCGCGCTTCGGGGCCGAGGTCTTCCGGCCATCCCCGCGGCAGTCGGACGTGATGATTGTGGCCGGGCGGGTTTCGCAGAAGATGGTCCCGGTGCTGCGCCGGCTTTACGACCAGATGCCGGAGCCGAAGTGGGTGATTTCGATGGGCGCCTGCGCCACCTCGGGCGGGGTATTCAACAACTATGCGGTGGTGCAGGGGGTCAACCAGGTGGTTCCCGTGGATGTGTATGTGCCGGGGTGCCCGCCGCGTCCGGAGCAACTGATTTATGCTCTTACGCTTCTGCAGGAGAAGATTCAGCATGAACCGCGCAGCCTGATGAAGACGCTGAATCTAAGTTGAGCTGGGCAACAGAGCCGCATTCGGGAGAAAGTTACCGAAGTAATATCAGGCCCCCTTCATCTGACTAAGCAATCTATTGAGGTTGGCTGGCTTGCCGGTCAACCTCTTTCGTTTTATGCCTTTTTTCTCGTTTTTTTTGCCCCAGGACTGGTATTCGGGAAAACAGGCAGATAATATGCCGGGTAAAAAACATGTTCTGAAATGGGCATACTCAGAGGGATTGCTATGGTACTATAATTCCGTATCGAATTCTGACGCACGTTTGTTAGATTCATGATTGTTTTCAGGCTTTTCAGTCGGTATTGTCCGGAAATGGCGCGCATGAGCAAACCACTTCATCAACATTTTGAATTTGAACTTGTGGAGGAGAAACCCATGTATTCGAGGATTTTGAAGTCTGGTTGTATGGTTCTGGCTTTGGCTTGCTTGGCCTTTGCGTCGATCGGGTGCCAGAAGGCTCCGCCGATAACGCTGTCGGCCGCGGCTGCCCCGCCCGCCGTTTATGCCGGAGAACCGGTCACAGTGACCGCAACTGCCGGAGCGGTGGATCCCAACAAGAAGACCGTAGTTGTCTACAACTGGTCTGGAACCGATGTGACGGGCAACGGAACGACGGCCACTGTGGCCACCGCAGCGCTTGCGCCGGGCAGCTATACGGTGAAGGCGGAAGTGAAGGAAGGCAAGAAGGGCCAGGAAGGCCTGAAGCCAGGCCAAAAGGCGGAAGCGACGGCCAGCTATACGGTGAAGCAGTTTGAGCCTCCGACGATCAGCTGCTCGGCCAGCCCCAGCACCCTCAAGCCGGGCGAGAACAGCAATATTACTGCTGTCGGTGTGAGCCCACAGAACCGTCCGCTGACGATCAGCTACACGGCAACGGCAGGCAGCGTGAGCGGGAACGGCGCCACGGCGACGTTCTCCTCGACTGGCGCGCCGACCGGCGTGGCAGGGATCACCTGCACCGTGACCGACGACAAGGCCCAGACGGCAACGGCGAACACCAGCGTGACCATCCTGGCCCCGTACGTGGCCCCGACTCCGCACGTGCAGCAGCTTGGCACGATCGACTTCAGCAAGGACAAGAAGAATCCGACCCGCGCGAACAACGAAGCCAAGGCAGCTCTGGACGGAGTTGCGCTGGCCCTGCAGCGGGACCCGAATGCGAAGCTGGTAGTCGTGGGCCAGGCCTCTGCCAAGGAGCATGCCAAGACCGCGAAGGAAGAAAAGGCCAAGCTGAAGAACAAGCACCTCAAGGTGGTTGATCTGGCCGCCGAGCGCGCCGTCAACGTCAAGGACTACCTGGTGAAGGAGAAGGGGATTGACGCTTCTCGCATCAGCGTGGCGACAGACAACACGAAGGACGCGCAGGCAGTGGAAACCTACCTGGTGCCGGCCGGCGCGAACTTTGCGGCGGATGTACCCGGAACCACGGCTGTGGATGAGTCTTCGATCATTGTGAAGTCATTCAAGGCCGTCAAGAAGGGCGTGAAGAAGGTCGTCAAGAAGGTTACCTAGTAGCTGGTAACTAACGCCTGACGCGGCAGGCTATTAAGCCTGCCGAAAGGGCGGCGTATTTGTTATCGCAAGCTCTGGAAGGCTGTCCGGTAAGCCGGTCAGCCTTCTTTTCTTTGCGAGCGTGAATATGAGGCATTGCTGCCTTGTTTGTATACTCTTTATAAGAGCTTAGGGAGTTTCTTGATTACATGAATCGTTTGCGAAATTGCTTTCATTTATATTTTCCGGTTAGAATTTTTGCGCGCGTTTCATTTTTAGTTTTATTTACCGTCTCCGGATTGGAGGCGCAGGCGCAGTGGAGCGCGATCGGCCCCATGGGCGGAGACGCGCGCGCCTTTGCGACGGTCCCCGGCCAGCCCCAACATCTGTACCTCGGCACCACCAACAGCTGGATCTACGAGTCCGTGGATGGAGGCTCATCCTGGCACCGGCTCTCAAAGCTGGACCCCGCTGACGATCTCGCGGTGGACCACATTGTCGTGGACGCGGCGAATACCGCCATTGTTTATGCAGCCGCATGGAAGCTGGACCATCCCGGCGGCGGATTGTGGGTGAGCCGCGACGGCGGGCGGAGTTGGAGCGCGGTCGAGGGGCTGCGCGGGCAGTCGATTCGCGCCTTTGCGCAGGCGCCCTCGGAGCCAGGAATCTTGATTGCGGGAACCCTGGAAGGAGTTTTCCGCAGCAGGGATGCGGGCGCGACGTGGACGCAGATCAGCCCGCCGGGAAGCCTGGAGATTCACGAGGTGGAGTCGCTGGCCATTGATCCGGCGGACCCCGAAGTGGTCTACGCCGGCACCTGGCACCTGCCCTGGAAGACCACGGACGGCGGCGAGAACTGGCACAACATCAAGAAGGGCGTCATCGACGACTCCGATGTGTTTTCCATCATCATCGATCCGGTGCAGCCGAAGATTGTCTTCGCCAGCGCTTGCAGCGGCATCTACAAGAGCGAAAACGCAGCCGAGCTGTTCAAGAAGATCGAGGGCATTCCCTCGACGGCGCGCAGGACGCGGGTGCTGATGCAGGACCCGGCGCACCGTGAGGTGGTGTATGCGGGAACCACGGAGGGGCTGTACAAGACGGTGGACGGCGGCAGGCACTTTGAGCGCATGACCGGGCCGGATGTGATTGTGAACGATGTTTTTGTTGATCCGGCGGATTCGAATCATGTGCTGGTGGCCACTGACCGCGGCGGCGTTCTGCAGAGCCGGGATGCGGCGGCCAGCTTTACAGAGGCGAATGAGGGCTTCAGCGAGCGCAAGGTGGAGGCGTTGCTGGTGGAGCCACCTGCGGTGGGGCCAACTGCGCCTTCGGCGCGAATATTTGCCGGGGTGGTGAACGACAAGGGCTATGGCGGGGTTTTTGTTTCCATGGATGGCGGCGCGCGCTGGGAACAGATGGCTGAGGGGTTGGATGGGCGCGATGTCTTTGCTTTGGCGGAGTCGCCGGAGGGAACGATTATTGCGGGAACGAATCACGGCATTTTTGCGCTGGAAGAAAACAAGGAAGCCGGAGACACGCCGGGATTTCACTGGAGCGCGCGCAGCACGATTCAGAACACGCTGGTGAAGACGGCCACCGAGACGCACTATGGCAAGCACGTCAACATCGAGAAGCAGGTGAAGGATACGCGGCGGGAGATGGACGGGCGCGTGAGGGCGCTTGACCTATCAGGTGAGGCGTGGCTGGCCGCGACCCCCGGAGGCGTTTATACCAGCAAGGACAAAGGCGAGAGCTGGCAGGGCGGGCCGGTGATGGGGGCGGGAGATTATCTTTCGGTGGCCGCGCACGGAGCGCAACTGACCGCCGCGCGGAAGGATGGAGTGGTTCTCTCCACCGACGGCGGAGAGAGCTGGAGGCCGATGGGGATTCCGGCCATGCTGACACGGATACACTCCATTGTTTTTTCGTCGGATGGGACGTTGTGGTTGGGAGCGCGCGAGGGCGTGTACTTTACGCACGACCTGGGCAAGACATGGATGTGGGTGCATCGTTTTCCGCTGAGCGACGTGGACGCGCTTTTCTCTGACGCTCACCTGAACAGGATTCTGGTCAGCTCGCGAACGAGCGACCAGGTTTACTCCATCGATCCGAAGTCGCTGGAGTGGAAGTGGGCTCAGACGGGATACAAGATCGCGCTGGTGAGGGCGGCGGGAGATAGGCTGCTGGCGGCCTCGCTGTACGACGGGGTGGTTGAAGAACAGGGAATAGGGAGTAGGGAATAGGGAATAGCGTTTAGACCACATGAGGGAGTAATCAATCATGGACATGCGCGGGCGAGGACGCCCGCGCTACAGCCGGCCAGGAGGCCGGCGCTACATTCCAGCAATAGCGCTATATTCCAGCAATTACGAAATTAGGCGGTCACGATACCAGGGAATAGGGAATAGTTCCAGATAGAGAATTTATTTCTGTATCATTAGACTATGCAGACCGAGAAGGCGGTTTCCCGCCAGCCAGCAGCCTTTCGCACCCATGACCCGCGGCTTGAGCCGATTGCCGCCAAAGTTCTGGCCGGAGAGCGGCTGAATTTCAACGAAGGCATTGTGCTTTATGGTTCGACGGACGTGCTGGCCGTGGGCTGGCTGGCCAACCATGTGCGCGAACGGATGCATGGGGACGTGACCTACTTCAACGTCAACCGGCACATCAACCCGACGAATGTGTGCGTGGCCAACTGCCGGCTGTGCGCTTTCGGGCGCAAAAAGGGCGACGCCGCGGGCTATACGATGGCGCTGGAAGAGGCATGGGAGACGGCGGCCTCGGGCTACTCGGAGGCGGTGACGGAGTTTCACATCGTTGGCGGGCTGCACCCGGACTTGCCGTTCGAATATTTTCTCGACCTGGTGCGCGGGCTGAAGGAGCGTTTTCCCAAGGTTCACGTGAAGGCCTTCACCATGGTGGAGGTGGCGTACCTGGCGCGGCGGGCGAAGTTATCTATTGAAGACACGCTGGTCAAGATGCGCTCGGCGGGGGTGGACTCGATGCCGGGCGGCGGGGCGGAGATTTTTGCTGATCGGGTGCGGTCGATTATATGCGACCACAAGATTGACGGCGAGGATTGGCTGCAGACGGCGCGGCTGGCCCACAAGCTGGGCTTCAAGTCCAATGCGACAATGCTGTACGGGCACATTGAGAACGACGAAGACCGCGTGGACCACCTGCTGAAGCTGCGCGCCTTGCAGGACGAGACAGGCGGATTTCAGACGTTTATTCCGCTGGCCTTTCATCCAGAGAACACGGCGCTGGACCACCTGCCGGTGACCACGGGGCTGACGGACATTCGCCAGGTTGCGGTGAGCCGTTTGCTGCTGGACAACTTCCCCCACATCAAGGCATACTGGCAAATGCTCACCGCGAAGATTGCGCAGATTTCGCTGCGCTTTGGGGCAGACGACCTGGACGGCACGGTGGTGGAGGAGAAGATTTACCACGATGCCGGGGCGACCACGCCGCAGGGGATGACAAGGAAGGAGCTTTGCCGTCTAATCACTGAGGCAGGCCGCGTTCCGGTGGAGCGCGACACCCTTTACCACTCAGTGACGCGCACGGAAGACAGTTTTATTGTCGCGGTTTAAGCGGAATAAGATGAATTTGGAAGGAGACGAACGCGATGGATGAATTTAGCCGAGCCGCTGTCTGGGGAGCCTGCTGGGGATTTGCGTGGGGAATCGTGGGCTCAATCGCGATTCTGTATTCCATTTACCTGGCTGCCTATCGCAAGGCAATCAAGGATTCGCTCAAGCAGGTGCAGCCTGTGCGGTATACGCGGGTGGTGGAGATGATAAGGGCGCAGAAGGCGGAAAAGCAGGAAGCCAAGAAGGCAAAAGCGGCTGCGAAGGCCGTGGAGCCTCCGTTGTGAGCGGGTTTTTTACAACGAGAAATAGATAATTTATTTGATTCGATCCGAAACAAAAGCATTATGGTTTCCCACCCTTTAATCACCCCAACGACGAAGGCCTGTCGTTGGGTACCCCGAAACCGCAGCGGATTTCAAAAAGCAGGTTCTTCGACTCCGCTACGCTTCGCTCAGAAGGATGGGGCACGGAGCATTGTTTTCAAAGTAGTTTCAGAAAAAACTACTGGCGCACTATAGCGCCGTTTTTCATCACAAAATTGACGCGCTCGACGGCGGTGATGTCGTCGAGCGGATTGCCGGGGACGGCGACGATGTCGGCGAAGTAGCCGGGCTTGAGCTGGCCGATCTGGTTCTCCCAGCCGAGGAGCTTTGCACCTTCAATCATGTCAGCCTGCAGAACAGCCAGAGGCTTCATGCCATAGTGAACCATCAGCTCCATTTCGACGGCCTGGGTGCCGTGCGGGAAGGGGCCTACGTCAGAGCCCACTGCAAAGGGGATTCCGGCGGCGATCTGCCGCTTGAACTCGCGAATTTTCAGATCGAGCAGAGTTTTTTCGCGGGCGGCGACGGCTGGCGAGGGAGCGTGCTGGGCGAAGTAGTCGAAGATGGCGAAGGTGGGCAGGGCGGGGATGTGTTTTTCGCGCATGAGGCGCATGGTTTCATCGCTGAGCTGGGTGGCGTGGTCGATGGAGGCCACACCGGCCTGGGCGGCGTAGAGCGTTCCCGGCTCGCCCTGGGCGTGGACGCCGATGGTCGTTCCGAGTCGGCGCGCCTCTTCGACCGCGGCGGCCAGTTGCGTCTCGGTGTACTGCCAGGGCGTGCGCAGATTGCCGTCTACGACTGAGTCGTGGCCTGTTTCATAGATCTTGACGAAGTCCGAGCCCTCTTTGTGCTGCTGGCGGATGACCTCGATGAGCTGATCGCTGGAGTTGGCGATGTCGGCGTTGGGGAGCACGTGCTGGGCGGGGTTGTAGCGGGTGGCGTCCTCGTGGCCGCCCAAAATATCGATAGCGTTGCCGCTGACGCGCAGGCGGGGGCCGGGGATGAGGCCGGCGTTGATGGCGTTGCGGACGGCGGTGTCAGCCGAGCCAGCGCCCTCGGTGCCCATGTCGCGCTCGGCGGTGAAGCCGGCCATGAGATCCGCTTTGGCAGCCTGGGCAGCGAGCAGGGTGCGCCAGGGAACCGACTCCTCGACGGTTTGCAGGTCTTCAGCGCCGGGGTGCAGGAAGAGATGGACGTGAGCGTCGATGAGGCCGGGGAGGAGCGTGGCGTCGCCGAGGTCGATGACGCGCGAGCCTTGCGGGTGCTGGACGGATGTGCCGACAGCAAGGATGCGCTCACCCTGGACGAGAATCTCTCCGGGCTGGAGCAGGGTTCCGTTGTCGATTTGCAAAAGGCGAGCGGCGTGGAGCACGACGGGGGCGGCTGGCGGCTGCTGGGCGTGGAGAAAGCTGGTAAGCGCGAAGGCCAAGGCGCAGGCGAGCAGACGTATGGGACGAGGGCAGAGAGAGAAAAATCGCATGGCTCAAGGATAAGCCGCGCAGGCCCTCTGTTGTCGAGGGGTGATGCGGCCTAGATCATTTTTCCTGTTTGTGCAGAGTGCGGCGTGGACCGGGAGGTCCACGCTACAGCCGGCCAGGAGGCCGGCGCTACATTATGCCGGCGCTACATTATGCCGGCGCTACATTATGCCGGCGCTACATTATGCCGGCGCTACATTATGTCGGCGCTACATTATGTCGGCGCTACTTGTTCTGCCGCGACCGGCAACCTTGAGCCAAGCAGGAGATCCACTCTATACCAAAAGGCAAAATGCTCTAGTACGCGGGAATCCCAGTGAGGTGGTGGCCCACGATCAGGGTGTGAATGTCGTGGGTGCCCTCGTAGGTGATAACCGATTCCAGGTTCATCATGTGGCGCATGATGGGGTAGTCGTCGGTGATGCCGTTTGCGCCCAGGATGTCGCGACTGATGCGGGCACATTCGAGGGCCATCCAGACGTTGTTGCGCTTGGCGAGGGAGATGTGCTGATGTTCCACCTTGCCGGCATCCTTGAGGCGGCCGACCTGGAGGGAGAGCATCTGCGCCTTGCAGATTTCATTGGCCATCCAGACCAGCTTTTCCTGGACGATCTGGTGGCTGGCGATGGGCTGGTTGCGGAACTGCTTGCGGAACTTGGCGTACTGCAGGGCGGTGTCGTAGCAGGACATGGCTGCGCCGATAGCTCCCCAACTGATGCCGTAGCGCGCCTGATTGAGGCACATGAAGGCGCTCTTGATGCCGACCGCGCCGGGCATGATGGCCGTGAGTGGCACATGCACGTCTTGCAGCGAGAGGCCGCTGGTGTGGGAGGCGCGCAGGCTCCATTTGCCGTGTACATCGTAGGAGGTGAAGCCGGGGCGATTGGTCTCGACGAGGAAGCCGCGGACCTTGCCGCCCTCGTCCTCATTTTTGGCAAAGACTACGGCCACATCGGAGATGGTTCCGGAGGTGATCCAGAGCTTTTCGCCGTTGAGGATGTATTCGTCGCCCACCTTGCGGGCGGTGGTGGTCATGGCTCCGGGATTGGAGCCGGCGCCGGGCTCGGTGAGTCCGAAGCAACCCAGCTTTGTGCCTGCGGCGAGCTGCGGCAGCCAGGTGTTTTTCTGCTCCTCGGAACCGAAGGCGTAGATGGGGTACATGACCAGGCCGGACTGCACGCTGACAAAGCTGCGGAAGCCTGAGTCGCCGCGTTCCAGTTCCTGCATCACCAGGCCGTACTCGACGTTGGACATTCCGGCGCAGCCGTAGCCTTCGAGGTTTGCGCCGTAGAAGCCCAGCTCGCCCATGATGGGGACCAGTTCGCGCGGAAAACGCTCGGTGCGGAAGCACTCCTCGATGATGGGAATGAGGTTGTCCTCGACAAAGTCGCGCGCGGTTTTGCGGACGAGCAGTTCGTCCTCGCTGAAGCTGGAGTCGAGGTTGAGTAGATCGAAGCCCTGAAATTTGAAGCCCATGATGAACCTGCCATTCTGTTGAAATTGCTCAAAACAGACGATTTTAACAGACGGGGGAAAGGCAGGGAACAGGGAACAGGGGCTAGGGAATAGGCTGGCGCTGGGGGAGATTGAGCTTAGTTGGAGAGAAAGAGAGGGAGTGATATATAATTGATGTATCAATGCATTGATTGATGTATGGAGGAGTCGATGAACCGCAGAATTGATGCGCATAGGGCGCGCACGCAGTTTGGACAAGTGATTGACAGGGCGGTCGCCGGTAACGAGCGGTTCATCGTGGATCGCCGCGGAGAGCCTGTGGTTGTGATTCTCAGCGTTCAGGATTATCTGGCCAGCGTACAGAATGCGCCGGAATGGCTGCGAGAGGCCTGGGCCGGCTCGAAAAAGCGCGGCCTGGAGAAGCTGACGATGGATGAGATCGACGCGGAGATCGATGCCTACCGGAGCGAAAAGCGGGCCGCTGCGAAATGATACGCGTGGTGCTGGATACGAACGTGCTTGTGTCGGCGCTCATCTCGCCGTTCGGCAATGAGGCGCAAGCTTTGGATGCTGTCCAGAAGGGGAGAATCACACCGTGCCTGTCACCGAATATCCTCGCGGAATATGCCGAGGTTTTAGCGCGGCCAAAGTTTGGATTTTCGCGGAAAGAAATTGATGGGCTGATAGAACTGCTCAAATTGAAGGGATTATTGTTTGAGCCAGCGTCGGCTGCTGGAGCCTCTCCCGATCCTGGCGATGATGATTTCATTGCGTGCGCGCTTGAGGCGCAAGCTGAATTCATCGTGACCGGCAACAAGCGCCACTTTCCGGCTGAAGCGTGTGGACGAGCCAGGGTAGTTTCGGCAGGAGAGATGGTGGAAATACTCAAGCAGTCTAAATTATGAGAGTGTCCTGGTCAGGATTTGGCAATTCGAACCATGATGATTCGAATATTGTAATTTCCCATCCTAATCCACAAAAACGAGAGAAAAAATGGGGGACAGAGCATTTTTCTGTTTCTGTTTTACTCCAGGAACTGGCGGACGAAGGGGTTATCGCTACTGACCAGCTCATGGAGGGAGCCGTCGAAGATGAGGCGGCCTTCTTCGAGCATGAGGAAGGTGGTGGCGGGGTCGGTTACGCCTTTGGGGAAGGGAACCATGCGGCCCTGTTCGGGGTCGAAGCGGTTGTTGCACAGCAAGAAGGCGTCCTGGATGCGATGGGTGACCATGATCGAAGGAGTGTGGGAGACATCGCGCTCCTTAACGATCAGCTCGATGATGGTGGTGGAGGTGAGGGGGTCGAGGCCGCCGGTGGGCGAGTCGTAAAGCAGCAGCTCCGGCTGGCGGATGAGGGCGCGGGCGATGGCCACGCGGCGGCGCATTCCGCCGGAGAGGCTGTCCGGAAAAAGGCTGAAGGTCTCCTCGAGCTCGACAAAACGCAGGGCTTCGCGGACGCGGAGGTCGATTTCGCTGTCGGGGACCCGCTCCTGAATCAGCTGGTAGGCGACGTTGTCGCGGACGGAGAGGGAATCGAAGAGGGCGCCCTCCTGAAAAACCATGCCGGTGCGGGTGCGCAGGGGGAAGAGCTGCTCCTCGGGCATATGGGAGATCTCTTCGCCGAAGAGCAGGATGCTGCCTTCATCGGGGCGCAGCAGGCCGTTGGCGAGCTTGAGCAGGACGCTCTTGCCTACGCCAGCCGGGCCGAGCAGGATGCGAGTCTCTCCGGGCGCGACGGAGAAGCTGACGTTTTGCAGCACCGGCGGGCCATCGAAGGCGATGGAGACGTTGCGAAAGACCACCACCGGGCCGGCATCCGTGGCCGCTTGCTGACCGTGCGGGCTGGAGACGGGCTGGTCGAAAGAAGGAGAGTCGCTCATAGGGGGGGCATGATGGTGAGCAGCACCTGGGTGAGGAGGAAATCGACAAGGATGATGAACACAGAAGACCATACGACTGCCTGAATGGTAGAGCGGCCCACGCCTTGGGTGCCGCCGGTGGTTCTCATGCCGTAGAAGCAGCCGATGGAGCTGAGGATGTAGCCGAAGAAAAGCGGCTTGACCAGCCCCTGGACGATGTCGGGATAGCGGAGATACTCCCAGGCCTTGTCCAGGTACTGGGTGCCGTTCTGGTGGTTCATTAAGACGGTGACCAGGCCTCCGCCGGCGATGCCGCAGGCGTCGGAGACGATGGTGAGGAAGAAGAGCGAAAAAATGGTGGCGAAGATGCGAGGGGTGACCAGCTTGCGGAGCGGGTCAACGCCCAGTGCGCGCATGGCGTCGATCTGCTCGGTGACCACCATGGAGCCGAGTTCACTGGCCATGGAGCTGGCGTTGCGGCCGCTGACCATGACGCCGGTGAGAATCGGACCCAGCTCGCGGATCATGATTACGCTGACAAACTCGCCGGTTACGGCGGTGGCGCCGAAGGCCGACAGAGTGGCCGCCGATTGCAGGGCCAGTACGCTGCCCGTGAGGAGGCCGGTGAGTATCACGATGGACAAAGAACCGAAACCAATAATGTCGGACTGAATGAGGAATTCCGGCCAATAAAAAGGCGGACGATAGAGATTGGTAAAAGCACGCGCGGCAAACAGGGAGTAGTCCTGCACGGTGAGGACCAGGTTCTTGGCGGTTTTTTCTATAGCTTCTATCGCCATTGCGTTTGCCTGTCTGGGAGATAAATTGCTGTACGGCTCTCCTCGACAGGATAGCGCATTCCAGGGGTCAGGGATCAGGGATCAGGGGTCAGGGAATATTCCCTTTCAGAAAAAAACGGCGGCAAGAGGATCACCCCCTGCCGCCACCGGTATTTGATACAACCGCATTTGCTCTCTGCCTGAAACTTGTGTTGCAAAACCTATCTACTATTCAAATTCGGATTGGGGGCCCGGAGGCTCAGCCGTTCCCGAGCCAGGCGTAGGCGGCTGCGCAGGAGGCGTCTGGTGGTTATATTGGCCGCCGCCTTGCCGCCAGCCTCCCGGTCTGCCCTGACCCTGGCCGCGGTGTTCCCCGTCGCGGCCACGGTTGGCGCGCATAGCCTGCAACTGCGTCCACTGCTCGGCCGTCAGCTTGGCGCGGATGGCCAGCAGAAAACCCGCATTGGCTTTTTCCAGCTCGGCCCGCGCCTGCGCAACCTTGTCAATCTGGGCCAGAATTTTAGTTTCATTGGGCTGCGAGTCGCGCACCAGCGGCTCCAGCGCCAGTTCTGCCTTCTGAAGGCCGGCCCGCAGATCGATCAGCTTCTCCCGGTGCTGCAGAAAGATGTCGTCAAACTCCTTGCGCTGCACATCGGTCAACTTCAGCTTCTCCACGATCCGGGGATTGTTCCAAAAGCGTCCCTGCGCGCCCTGAGCCCCGAAGGCATTTTCCATGGGAGGACGATGCCCCCCGAATCCCTGTCCCATACCACCACCGGGCCCCTGTGCCAGCGCCGTTCCTGCCAGCAAGACTCCCGCAAACGCGACTGCCAATCGTACTGTTCCAAATGCCTTCATCGTATTCTCCCTCTCCGTTGAGCGGTTTCTGTTTCTGATTCCCTGGATTCCCCAATCTTGCATCTACGGGGTTTCGTCCTCACCCATTAATTGAGCCAAAGGCTCCATGGCGACCGGAACTTCGCGCGATACGTCTCTGTCTACCTTGGCCAGCAAATCCTCATCCTCTTGCTGCTGAGCCTGCTGATTCTTCTGTAAGGCAACCAGCCGCTGCTGCTCGGCCACGCGGGCTACTGCAATCCTCATCTCCCGCTGTTGATGCTGCCAGACTCCCGCGGAAGCTCCGCCGACAATCAGAACGCAGCCCAGCGCCCAACCGGCAGCCAGCCGCCAAACCCGCCTGGGTGGAGCTGCGGCAGCCACCATCCGCGAACGGCTGAAGGCATTCTCGCTCCAGGCATGAACGCTCAAACGGAAGTCGGTGAGCGCCTCGTTCAGCTCCGAATCCCGCACAGGATTCAGCTCATCGTGCTGCGACCTTCTGTCTGCGAATTTGTCCTTGAAAATCACCGTTGACCCCCCAATTTTGCTCGCACCTTTGCCACTGCGCGTGAAAGGTGCGCCTTCACCGTGCCCTCGCTGAGGCCCGTAGCCCTGGCAATTTCGCTCAACTCAGCCTCTTCCACGTAGCGCAGCAGAAAAACCGTTCGCTGGCGTTTGCTGAGCCCGTCAACCGCCTTGCTCACCTGCCCAACCCGTTCCTTTGCCAGCAACTGCTGCTCCACGGAGCGTTCTCCGCTGGGCAACCACTCACTGGCTTCGTCCAAAGCCACCGCGTTGCTCTGCGTACGCCTCCAGAACTGCATCCGGCGGTTGCGCCAGTGGTCCTTCTGCAGGTTGATGGCAATGCGCATCAACCAGGTCATGGCGCTCGACTCGCCGCGAAAGCTGGACCAGTTCCGATGCGCCTTCAGGAAACAATCCTGGGTGAGCGTCTCGGCCAGATCCACGTCGCGCGTGGATGAGAGCAGAAACCGGAAGATCTGCGGACGGTGCCTTGCGACGACAGCCGAAAACTCCTCCGCGGCGTTGTCCTCTGCCATGGCCATGGTCATAGGTTCCAATGTAGCGCAGGCTGCCATCACACTGGTAGACGCCCGCACCGGCTGCAAGTTTACAGCGTCAGAGTCATTTCTTATTTATAAAAAAGAGGGTGCAGAGCCGCCTGCTTAGCTACAGCCAGATTCAGCAGCATTTTTACAGATGGTGTAGAGTGCGGCGTGGACCAGGAGGTCCACGCAACAGCCGGCCGGGAGGCCGGCGCTACAGGTTC
>Ga0302266_10000825_pt1 | contig 30384 bp, 23 predicted proteins | sample III_Bog_E1_2_FD_194559 | JGI IMG/M metagenome (GOLD analysis project Ga0302266, IMG submission 194559) | Peat permafrost microbial communities from Stordalen Mire near Abisko, Sweden - III_Bog_E1_2 | ecosystem: Environmental > Terrestrial > Soil > Wetlands > Peat | place: Sweden: Abisko...
TCATCGCGCGACATCGAGGGCATTTGTCGTGGATGTGGCGCGCCAATGGCCTCTGCGGAACCCATAACCCCGGTGGGTACCGCCGATGAAACCTTGCCCAAGGCCGCCACTCCCAAGTCGGCGGCCGTCGTCTCTTCTGGTTTTGCTTCGGACCGCCTATTGCCAAAGAACGTCTGGGTCGCTGCTTTGCTCACGCTGGTCTTGGGACCGCCGGGCATGATCTACAGCACGCCGCTTGGAGCCTTGGTCATGTCTCTTGTTTCCATCCCATCCTGGTTCTACGGCGGCCCCATGCTGGTAACGGCTGTTTGGTGCGTGAGCATAATCTGGGCTGTGATGGCGGCACGCCCCTAGGGCGGGCGGCAATGATTGTTGCCTTCGAGATCAGCGAGATCAGATTGCCAGCCAATCTGCATCCTCACACAGGGTCCCGCATCCAACCCCCATGGAATATCGTCTTCTCGGAGGCTCCGGCCTCAAGGTTTCTGCCCTAAGTTTTGGCACCGGCACATTCGGCGGCGCCAATGAGTTTTTCAAAGCCTGGGGAAGCTCCGACGTCGCAGAAGCGACCAAATTGATCGATATCTGCTTTGAAGCAGGCGTGAACCTGTTCGACACAGCGGACGGCTACTCTGATGGCCGCTCCGAAGAGATTCTCGGCAAAGCACTTGGGAGCAAGCGCGACCAGGCGCTGATCTCCACCAAGGCGTTCTTTCCCACCGGCACCGGTCCCAACGACAGCGGCACTTCGCGCTACCATTTGCGTCGCGCCCTTGAAGCGAGCCTGCGCCGCCTGGGCACCGACTACGTGGACATTTACCACATGCATGGCTTCGACGCGCTTACTCCCATTGAAGAAGTCCAGGACACGCTGAACACCTTCGTTCGCGAGGGAAAGGTACGTTACATTGCGGCCTCAAATTTCTCCGGCTGGCACCTCATGAAATCTCTTGCTGTCGCCGACCGCTATGGCTGGACGCGTTTTGTCGGCCACCAGGTTTACTACTCGCTCATCGGCCGCGAGTACGAATGGGAGCTGATGCCGCTCGCGATCGACCAGAAAGTCGGCGCGCTCGTTTGGAGCCCACTCGGCTGGGGCCGTCTCACCGGCAAGCTGCGTCGCGGCCAACCGCTCCCCGAGCAGAGCCGCCTGCACAAGACCGCGGAGATGGGTCCGCAGATGTCCGATGAATACCTCTACAGAGTGGTGGATGCGCTGGACAAGGTGGCTGCCGAAACCGGCAAGTCCGTTCCGCAGGTGGCGCTCAACTGGCTCCTGCAGCGGCCAACAGTCTCGTCTGTCATCATCGGCGCGCGCAACGAAGAACAATTGCGCCAAAATCTGGACGCGCGCGGCTGGAATCTGACTCCAGAACAGGTTGCAGAGCTGGACAAGGCCAGCGAAGTTCAGCCCATTTATCCCTACTGGCACCAGAGGAATTTCGCTGAGCGGAATCCGTCGCCGGTTTAGACACCGGTCGAAAACCCGGCGGCCCAACCCGTTCACCAGCCCTTACCTTTCGCTTCGCCGACGCTTGTGCGTCACATACCGTCCCACCATCCAACCCACGGCGCTGCCCACCAGCACGTCCGAAGGGAAATGCTGCCTGGCCAGCACGCGCGTCAGGCTCACCCCGGTGGCCAGCCCGTAAGCGGTAATCTGCGTCAGCGTACCCGGATACTCCTCAGCGATCACAGTGGCGGAAGACCAGGCGATGATGCTGTGCGTCGACGGAAATGACGAATCAAGCCCGACGCTGCGCTGGAAAAAAGTGCCCTTCGCTCCATCCAGGGTCGGCCGTTCCCGCATGGTGACGGCCTTCAACACCTCATCCACCACCAGGCTGTCCACCATCGCTTCCCCAGCCAGAATGCCGGTCTCCGTCGCGTGCTCGTCATGGTGCAGAAAGCCCATGCCATAAATCGCCACGGGAGCAATCACGAAACCGCCGAGCAAGCCATTCGAGGCTGTCGTCGCCTTGTCGTTGAGTGAAGGGTCCTGGAGCTTGCTCGAATTCATCACCTGGTGGTCGGTCGTAATCAGGATGGTGGTCGCCAGAACCAGTGTTCCAAGGAGCGGCAGGTTTTTGTCGCGCACACGGGCCGGACTGGTCCAGATCGCCGCCTGGTCCTTCAGGATGTGCAGCGGCGTATTACGCAGCGTCACCGGGCCGTTATCCGCTCCCAGGCCCGGACCGGAGGATTGAGGCTGCGGAGCGTCCGGCAGGGCGTTGAGACTCGCTTCGTCTGACGTCCCCGGATAGGGTCCAGCCGCAGTTTGCCCAGGGGCCGCTACGCAGATTGCAAGCATCAATGCGCACGGTATACCGATTGTCAATCGCATGTGTCTCCGGGGCGCCGAACGCATCAACCGCGACATCTGATTCGAAGGGCTATGCTCCTCGATAAGGTCAAAACTCGAATTGGGTGCTATCCCTGTCAATATCTATCCAGTTTAACTCCCGGCTTCCTTCAGGTAGATCTCCACGTAATCAAGGTAGTTTTGCGCGTACTCCCGAATCAGCGCGCGGTCCTTGTCGCCGAGTTCGCGCCGCAGCTTCGCCGGCACACCCGCCCACAGCGTGCGCGGAGGAACCACCGTGTGTTCCGGAACCACGGCCCCGGCGGCAATAATCGAGCCCTCACCGATGCGGCTATTGTTCAGGATCGTGACGCCCATCCCGATCAGGCATTCATCTTCCACCACGCACCCGTGCACCGTCGCGTTGTGCCCGATGGTCACCCAGTCGCCCACGATCACAGGGTAAAGGTTGCGCTGTCCGTGCAGCACTGCGCAGTCCTGCACATTGGAGTTGGCCCCCACGCGAATCGAATTCACGTCCCCGCGCAGCACCGCGTTCATCCACACGGAAGAGTGCTCGCCCAGCGTGACGTCCCCTGTCACCTGTGCGGAAATGTCAACGTAGCAACTGGCCGGAATCTGGGGCAGACGCCCCTGGTAACTGCGAATCATGTTTCTCTAAACCTCTCAAAAGGTTTCGCCCGCCCACTTCAGAGTGTAAAAGAGCCGCCTCAGTCTCTGTCGAATCCTGCACCATTCGCAAAAACCGCTCTCTTCAAGTATCCTAAAGGGAGCCCTTTGGCATGTTTGGAGGTGGGATTTTTTGGCAGAGGTTCGCGTACAGGAAGGCGAGCCGCTCGAAAATGCACTGCGCCGGTTTAAGCGGAAGGTTCAGCAGGAGGACATCATCAAGGAAGTCAAGCGTCACTCCTACTACTTGAAGCCCGGTGAGAAGAAGCGCGTTAAAGCGGCTCTCGCGCGTAAGCGCAATCGTAAGAAGGCTCGCAAGGAAGCAGACTAAGCTTCAAAAAAACAAATCGCGACAAGCGCCGCCCCGGTTGGCTCCAACACTTCTCAGGAGTATCCGGAAACCAAAACAAGGTCAGGCGGCCTGTCGCGATTTCTCTTTCTCCAGGAAATCGCAGCATTCCCGCTCCGTCTCAACAGCCGTCAGGCTCATTTCATCGCAGAACTCAGCAGCATATCTCCCCTGAATCCCGCAGGAAATCCCGCCGTACGCAGCAGGGTTGCCAGTTGCGCCCAATGACGCTGGCCGTGAAGCAGCGTGTGTACCAAAGCCTTGCGCCGGGAGAACGTACGCTCTTCAGGGGTGAGAAAAGCAAGGTCCAGGGTCATCTTTTCTTCCCAGTCCTTGCCGGATTCGCTGATCAGCCCGCGTAAGATTTCGTCAGCTTTCAGGTGCAAATCAAACAGCACATCCAGCGGCCCGGCAGGAAACAGCTTCCGGTCCGCCACCGGCAGCCCGGCGATCCGCTGCCCCCAAATCAGCTCCACTCCCCAGATATGCCGGACAAGCTCCTGCACATTTGCGGTCCCCCCAATCCCGCAGGGCAACTCCAGCAATGCTGGATTGGCTTCCAGATGCGCTTTCCAGAAACCCGCAGATTCGTTATTCCAGGCCAGAAGCTCTTCCATCGTGATTCCAACCGTCATGGCTTTTTCCTCAACGCGCGGTGCCCAATGTCCCGCCGGTAGTAAATCCCTTCAAAGTGAATCTCCGCCATAGCCTGGTAGGCGTGTTCCAATGCCTCTTCCAGCGACGCAGCAACCGCGGTTACACCCAGCACCCGTCCTCCTGCCGTCCGCAGTTGGCTTCCCACTTGTGCCGACCCGGAGTGAAACACCTGCACACCAGCCACCTCCGCCGCACCGCTCAAACCGGAGATGGGAAATCCTGTCTCGTAGCTCCCCGGATAACCCGCCGAGCTGGCCACCACGCACGCTGCGGCGCCTGCACTCCACTCCAGCGTCGTCTCCGCAAGCCGTCCGTCGATGCAAGCTTCCAATGCCTCAACCAGGTCGCTCTCCAGTCGGACAAGAATGGCCTGTGTCTCGGGATCGCCAAACCGCACATTGAACTCCAACACCTGCGGCCCCCGCGGAGTCATCATCAGCCCGATGTACAGCACACCCTTGAACGGCGCTCCCTCTTCCGCCATGCCCTTCACCGTAGGCTCGGCAATGTGCCGCAGAATCCACTCTTTCATCCCGGCATCCAGCAATTCATCGGTGGAGTAAACGCCCATTCCGCCGGTGTTGGGCCCGGTGTCGCCTTCGCCGATCCGTTTGTGATCCTGCGCCGGCGCTAGCGCCGCCACGTCCTTGCCGTCGCTCAGGCAAAGGAAGCTGATCTCATCCCCAGTCAGGAACTCCTCAATCACCACTTGCAGTTCAGCCTCGCCCAGCAACTTTCCGCTGAACAGATCATGGGCGGCTTCGAGGGCTATGGCCCGTGATGGGCAAATAATCACGCCCTTGCCCGCGGCCAGCCCATCCGCCTTCACCACAATCGGCGGATGAAACCTCTCAATCACCTGCTCCAGTTCCGCTGCCGTCGTGCAAACTGCATATTGGGCGGTCGGAATGTTATGCCGCTGCAGAAATCGCTTCGCGAATGCCTTGCTGCTTTCGAGCTGTGCCGCCGCCTGGGTCGGCCCAAACACGCGCAGTCCATGCTCTTGCAGTGCGTCCACGATGCCCAGCGAGAGCGGCACCTCAGGCCCCACGATCGTCAGTTCCGGCTTCTCAGCAAGAGCAAGCCGCACCATCGAATCAACGCTCTTCAGGTCCACAGGAACACAACGCGCAACTTGCCCGATCCCGCCGTTTCCCGGAGCACAAACCACTTCTGTAACCCGTTCGCTTCGCTTCACTGCCCAGGCCAGCGCGTGCTCCCGGCCCCCCGAACCCAAAATCAGCACCTTCATCTTGCTTCCCTGCACTTCCTATAATCCGCAAATCCTGAAAGGTTATCTGAGCAAACCGGGGAGTGGAAGTCAAACCATGCGCTCAAATCTTCATATGCGCCACTCCCCCTATACTGATCCGTGGTGTCCGGCCATCCGGCACGCACCTCGGCAGGAGAGCCGATCGATGGTCCAAACCCGCATCAAGCCCCACCTGGAGCAAGTTGCCGAGCTGAGTCGCCGCGCGGAGCAAACCCGCATCTTCCGCCGCAACCAGGTCATCGGCCTGCTGATTCTGGCCGGAGCTATCGTCCTCTGGAGGCTCTTCCACACCAACCCCGCATGGATCTTCCCTCCCGGCTGGTGGCGCCCGTGAGTCCTGCAGGTAGCAGCCTTTTAGACAGCGGGAAACTCCCCCTCGCCGTTCTGCTCCTCGGCCCGACCGGCAGCGGCAAGACCGCTCTTTCCCTCGCGCTCGGCGAGCAATTCACCGGCGAAATCGTCAGTTGCGACTCAGTCGCCGTCTATCGCGGAATGGACCTCGGCACCGCCAAGCCAACCCCGGAAGAACGCACCCGCCTGCCCCACCACCTGATTGACGTTGCCGACCCCGACCAGCCATTCACCGCGGGCGAATACAGCCGCCAGGCCCGCGCCGCTCTCCATGCAATCGCCGCCCGCGGCCGCCTTCCCATCGTCACCGGCGGAACCGGTCTCTACCTTCGCGCGCTCACTGAAGGCCTTTTTCCCGGTCCTGCACGCCAAGCCGAGCTCCGTGCCCGTCTTGAGCGAAGCCGCAAACGCCACGGTGATGCGTGGCTGCACCGCATCCTCACCCGCCTCGACCCCATCTCCGCATCTCGCATCCATGCCAACGACGCACCCAAGCTGATTCGCGCCATTGAGGTATGCCTCACATCGCGAAGACCGCTTTCTCAGGTCCTCGACAACAAGGAAGCGGCCCGTGACCCGCTCACCGGCTTCCGCCTCCTCCGCATCGGCCTCAATCCGCCCCGCAAGGCCCTCTACGACCGCCTCAACCATCGCGCCTCCGCCATGTTCAATGCTGGCTTGGTCGATGAAACCCGCAGCCTCCTTGCCCGCTACGGCCCCGTCAAGGCCCTCGACTCCCTCGGCTACCGCCAGGCCGCTGCCGTGCTGGACAGAACGCTGACCATTGCGTCTGCCATCGAGGCCGCCCAGCAGGGCCATCGCAACTACGCCAAACGACAACTCACCTGGTTCCGGCGCGAGCCTTCAGTGCATTGGCTTGAGGGCTTTGGCGACCAGCCAGAAACGTTGAGCGCCGCAATCGCCCTCGTCGAAGCTGCAAGGTAGTAACGACTCACCGTTCTAAGCCACCTGATTCGAGCCCAAACCCGGCGACCGCGCATCCTTTAAACTGGATGTGGCATAACGGCGCGAGCGGCATCTGGCCCGCGTCCATGAACGGAGTTTCCTTGGCAGACACAGTGTTCGATGTGGCAATTCTTGGCGGCGGCCCCGCAGGTTACACCGCAGCCTTTCGCGCAGCACAGTACGGGCTGAAGGTCGCCCTCATTGAGAAGACCGATAAGCTCGGCGGCACCTGCCTGCACGTGGGTTGCGTGCCCACCAAGGCCCTCCTGTTCAACGCTGAAATCTGGGACCACTTCAAGCACGCGTCGGAATTCGGCATCGACCTCGGCGAGGGCACAACGCCGAAGCTGAACTGGGCAGCCGTGCAGCAGCGGAAGAATGGCATCGTCGTCAAGCACACCAAGGGGCTCGACTTCCTGGTAAAGAAAAACAAGGTCACGCGCATCGAGGGCTTCGCCAGCCTCACCGGCCCCGCGCAGGCCGGCGTGCATACCGTCGACGTATCCGCCACGGACGGCACAGTCACCAAGGTCCAAGCAAAAGATGTATTCCTCGCCACCGGTTCTGAAGCCAAAATGCTCCCTGGCCTCACCGCCGACGACCGCATCCTCACCAACATTGAAATCCTCGCCCTTCCCGAGCCGCCCAAATCGCTCATCGTAATTGGCGCAGGCGCGGTAGGCGTCGAATTCAGCTCCATCTTCCGCAGCTTTGGCGCCGAGGTTTCCATTCTCGAGTTCCTGCCACGGATCGTCCCCGTCGAGGACGAGGAAGTCTCCAAGGAACTGACGCGGCTCTTCAAAAAGCGCGGCATCGACGTGAATACAGGCGCCAAGGTTGAGACCGTGGAAAAGACTGACACCGGCGTGAGAGTGACCTATACCGACGCCAACGGCAAGCCGCAGGTGAAGGAAGCGGAGAAGGTGCTGGTTGCCGTGGGCCGTTATGGGCGCACCAGCGGCATAGGCCTTGAAAAGACAAAAGTCGAGCTGGAGCGCGGCCTGATCAAGGTAAATGACGCGCAGGAGACCGCGGAGCCCGGCGTCTTCGCCATCGGCGACATCGTCCTAGGCCTGCCCCAACTGGCCCACGTCGGCATGATGAGCGGCATGGTCGCCGCAGCCAAAATCGCCGGCAAAAAGTATCGCCCCGTCCGCAAAGATCGCATTCCCGGCTGCACCTATACGGAGCCGCAGATCGGCAGTGTCGGCCTCACTGAAGCCCAGGCGAAAGAAAAAGGCTTTGAAGTGAAGGTGGGCAAATTCCCCATGGCCGGCAACTCGAAAGCCACCATCCTGGGCAGCCACGACGGCTTTGTAAAAGTCGTCTCCGACGCCAAGTACGGCGAAATTCTCGGCGTCCACATCCTCGGCGCGCAAGCCACCGAGTTAATCGCCGAAGCCGTCGCGGTGCTTGAACTCGAAGGCACGGTCGAAGAGATGATGTTCACCATCCACGCCCACCCCACGCTGTCCGAATCGCTGCTCGATGGCTACGCCGCGGTGGAAGGAGTGGCCATCAACGCGTGAAGGAGCGGCGACACCCCGTCCAAATCGGCAAACTGGTCTGCCAGCCCGCTTTTCGTCAGTGTTGCGGCTTCATGGGAACCAGTTTCGTGCCCGCCGGAACATCCATCGGCTTGGTCACGTTCACAAAGGTTGGGAACGACATTTGGAGCGCGTTCGGAAGAAGCAGGTCCGCATCGCAGCCCGCCCACTGGGTGCAAATTACCCTTATCTCGCGCACCAGGCGGCCCTTTGAGCCTTGCGGCAAGATGTTCTGAAACGCGTGCGCCTGAAGCGTGGGCACCAGGGATGCGAGAACCTTATCGCCCCCGAACAGTTGAAACCTGGTTGGCTTACCCGCTTCGAAGACCGCCATGAAGTAGGCTGTTCCGTTCAGCTTGGTCGTCTTGATGATTGGATGCACCTGGGTCAGCTTGTCGAGCTCCTGTCGGAGGCTTCCGTCATAGGCCCCGTTCTTGTAGGGAGTAGCTGTCAACTCATTGCCGGTCAAGCGCCGGTAGCTCTCAGCAATTTGCGAAGTCGTTGCCTCACCCGGTGTCATGTCTAACCAGGTAACGCTGGCGAGTTCGTACAAGTGCGCGGCTTCTGTCTTGTTGCCTTTGGCCTCGAGCAATCGTGCAAGCTGATAACCGCTCGTCGCGCTTTGACTCAACTCCCAGGCCGCGCGCAGGTAGCGTTCAGCCGCATCCGGCTCCTTCGCCTCAAACTCCGCCCAGCCCAGGCACGTCCACGCGGCGTTCAGCACCTGTGCCCATCGGAGTGAGTGAGGGTCCTCCAGCGAAAACTCGGTCGATGCCGCCTCCGTGTCGGAAACCATTTTCCGACAGTCACTCGCTGTCTTTACCAGGTCGGACGAACTGGCTGGAGGATCGCTCTCAAGGACGGCTTTGGCGTCTCTGTAGGGCTCCATGGCGGCAGTCGCCTTTTGTCTTGCGATTTCATTCTCAATTTGATCATTGCCTGAGATCACGGCGCCGCTTGCCGACGATCCGCCTTCAAGATAGGTCGTCCGCACTTCGTCCGCATAGATTGAGCGGCGGAATGCAAGGTACTTTTCCCAGTCCTCGAGCGGGACCTGGTTCTTCTTGATCACCAGTCGGCGCTCGGCGGCGAATACGCCACCCTTTTTCAGGCTGTAAGTGGAGTGGTACTCGGCCCAATCTTCCTTCAGGTCGATTCCCGTCTGTGGAACCAGGTACCAATCTTTGGGCAATGTGATGGTACTCAGGTAGTCCTGTTCGCCGGGAGAACCAATCTCCGGCGGATCGGCCGGCTTTTTCTCCTTCACCCCGGGTGCAAGCGACCACCCGGTGGAGGGCATTGAGGGGTAGATGCGATGGTCGTCCCAGTCGCCAAACTTCTCGCGCGTGTAGTCGTAGGAAATCTGCAATGGCTGGCTGATCTGTTCAATTTCAGAAAACTCGGGATTGGACACATCTCCCGCGAAGCCGATGTTCTGCGAAAACTGCTGCACCGCCGTTTTCCATTGTGACTGTGGCACCTGGCGGAAGACGGCCCTCAGAAGCAACTCCGCGTCTCCGTGGTAGGTCTGGACAATGTGCCCCGTAAATACACCCTGGTCACTCAGCTTGCCCTCGACCTGAAAGCGAGCGGATTGGGTGAAGGGCAGATCCACTGGAGTGCGTTCAAGGTAGGCCGGCTTGCCATCGGGAATTGCCAGAGCTTGTTTGTCGCGCAGGGTTGTTATCATTTCGCCGATGGGCGCAACCTCCTCGGTGGAGTCCATCCACAGGAGCTTGCCGTCGAGCGGAACCAGCGTGATGACATGGTTGAACTGCGCGGGCGAGGGCGTAGCGGGGTCGAGTTCGCGCCCGCTCGAAATCAGCACTGGCCACGCTTGAATACCGGCGGCCTTCAGTTCCGTGGCCAGCAGCGTGTGCTTGTCCTTGCAGTCGCCGTATTCGTTCGATAGCACATCGTCGGCGGGGTGTGGCTGGTAGCGGCCAATGCCGAATTCGAGGCCGACATAGTGAATGTGCAGCGCCACGTCGTTAAAGATGGCGCGGGCTTTATCTTCGTCGCTGGTTAGCCCTTTGGTGAGCGCGGCAACTTTGGCTTGGATAGCGGGAGTAACGGTGAGGGAATCCCGCTGCAGGGCCTGGTACCAGGCGCCAACCTGCTCCCAGTTGGAGAACGTGGTCACCTGAACAGATGGCTTCAAGTGCTGAATGGACTTGGGAGGCGCATCGGGGTCGGGGCGGGCGAGATTCGAGCTCGCCCAGTGATAAAGCTTGCGGCCACTCGCCGTGCTCACCGTGGGTTGAATGTCGGCGCTGGCAACCGTGACCTTCTTGTCCGCTGGTACGTCCAGATCCACCTGCTCATCCAGATCGATCAAATTCTTCTCGAAGGAATACTCGAACCAGAAATGACCGGGGACCTCCGGTTTCAAAGTCTTCAGCGTGACCTGATACTCCAGCGTATCGCCCACCCCGAGCCCTTTCACGGCAACATGCTTCTGGTGGATGTCGGAGTACATGGGCGCGCTGCGCGTCACGTCCGCAGGTAGGTCCTGCACGTTGTAGTCGGGCGTGACCACCACCGTTCCATCCGGCTTGATGACGCGCACGTAACCAATGTCGATCTGCTGATTCAAAGCGGTGTAAGTAAAGGTGAGAACCGCCATTTCCTTTACGCCCGCGTCGGCCAGAATGCGGATGCGGGCAGTGGTTTCTCGCGTGCCTGTGCCGTCTTTCTCTTCACGGAGACGCGTGTAAAGCTTGTCAACCACGATGGCTTCTTTTGAGAAGTCGGAGTGAGTCGGCGCAGCAGTCTGAATTGCCGGCGTGGGAGCCGGCTTCTCTTGCGCTGAAGGACCGGATGGCGCGCTGATTCCAATCAGAATCCAAAGGATCGTTGCGATGGGAAGGCAGGCAGAAAAAGAGCGCATCAGCAAAGTAATAATCCAGCGCATGAAAGAGACCCCGAATGAATACTGGAACGATACCAGAGTCAACCAGCGGAAGGCGGTGCGACTTGCTGACCTACAACTCGGTGGATTGAGTCTCCACCAGGGTTCTCGCCTTGGCGATGAAATCACCCAGCGGCACCGACCCCTGATCACCCTTGCCGCGTGTCCGCACGCTCACCGCATTCGCGGCTTCTTCCTTGTCCCCAAACACAAGAATGTACGGAGTCTTCTGATTCGCGAAATCGCGAATTTTTCCATTCATCTTTTCATTGCGATCATCCACTTCCACGCGCAGCCCCGCGGCCTTCAACTCCGCTTCAACCTTCTTCGCGTAGCCATGATGCCGCTCACTGATGGGCACCAGGCCTACCTGCACGGGCGCCAGCCAAAGCGGGAACGCGCCTCCGTAGTGCTCAATAAGCACGCCGAAGAAGCGCTCCACGGAGCCGAATAGCGCGCGATGCACCATCACCGGCTGGTGCCGCTCGCCGTCTTCGCCCACGTATTCAAGCTCAAAGCGCGCAGGAAGAGTGAAGTCAAACTGAACGGTAGACAACTGCCACAGTCGGCCAAGTACGTCGACGATCTTGACGTCGATCTTGGGCCCGTAGAACGCTGCTTCCCCGGGAATCGTTTTGTACGCGATCCCCTTGCGATCAAGCGCATGCTCAAGCCCACGCACGGCAAGCGCCCAGTTCTCGTCAGAGCCGGTATAGCTGGCACGGTCGTTAGGATCCCACGTCGATAGCTCAACTTTGAACTCGGAAAACCCGAAAGTCTTGAGAACCGCTTCGGCAAAGTCGATGCAGGCGACCACTTCGTCTTCAATCTGGCTGGGCATGCAGAAGATGTGTGCATCGTCCTGCGTAAAGCCGCGCACCCGCAGCAGGCCATGCATCGTTCCCGACCGCTCGTAACGGTAGACATTCCCTAACTCGGCGTAGCGCTGCGGCAGGTCGCGATAGCTCTTCGGCGAGTTCTTGTAGATCAGAATGTGGCCCGGGCAGTTCATCGGCTTCAGCCGGTACTCGGCGTCATCCAGCTCCATTGGCGTGTACATGTTTGCCGCGTAGTGCCCCTCGTGACCGCTCACCTTCCACAATTCGCGGCGCATCACATGTGGCGTAAAAACCATCAGATAGCCGCGGCGCAGGCACTCATCGCGCATCCAGTCTTCCATGACCTTCCGGACGATTCCGCCCTTGGGATGCCAGAACACAAGACCCGGTCCAGCCAGTTCCTGAATGCTGAACAGGTCGAGTTGCTTGCCCAGCACGCGATGGTCGCGCTTGGCCGCTTCTTCCAGCCGCGCAAAGTGAGCGTCCAGTTCCTTCTGCGAAAAGAAGGCGGTGCCGTGGATGCGCTGCAGTTGCGGATTCGTCTCGTCGCCCAGCCAGTACGCTCCGGCGAGCGCCGTGAGCTTGAACGCCTTGACGCGGCCGGTCGAAGGCACATGCGGCCCACGGCAGAAGTCCACAAATCTCCCATTCCGATAAAAACTCACTTCGGAACCGGGCTCCGTGAATTTGCTCACAAAGTGCGTCTTCATGAAGTCGCCGTCGCGTTCAAACTCAGCCAGCGCCTGCTCGCGCGGCTCGTACTCGCGCACAAACTTCTCATTGCGCGACACCACCTCGGCCATCTTTTTCTCAATCACAGTCAGGTCTTCCGGCGTAAAAGGCTTCTCCCGATAAAAGTCATAGAAAAATCCGGTGTCCGTCGCTGGACCGTGCCCGAGCTTGGTCTCCGGAAATAGTTCGAGTACGGCAGTCGCCAGCACGTGCGCCGCTGAGTGGCGCACTACCCTCAGAGCCTCGGGATCGTTCTCCTTGACCAACTCCAGCCGTGTGTTCGCTGTCAGCGGCGTTGAAAGGTCCACAAGCCGCGGCGCGGCGGCATCCTCGGCCGCGTACATCGCGGCTTCCGCCGACGGCCCGTCCCCCGCGTCGCCGGCGTTCACCGTGCCGCCTACCGGGGTCAACCGCGCCACCACGGATGCTGCAGCCAGCCGCGGAGAAATGTCGTTGGCAATGTCGAAAGGCGTTGTTCCGGCCGGAACCTCACGAATGGCCCCATCGGGCAGATATACCGCAATCGTCTGCGTGCTCATCATAGAAAGAAGTCCTGTCATCTTTTCGCCGGATCGAAACCATTTCCCGGCAAAACAACAGAATAGTTGCCCCAGGCAGGGTGCGTCGAGCACGATCAATCTACCCGGAGACGTTTAGACCGAAGAGAAACTTCGCAACGACCAATTGGTTGCCATGTTGAATCTCTCTATCCAATTTTGGGAAGGATGCTTATGCGTTGGATTTGGCTTGCAGGCTGGATGGGGATTTGCTTTGCTGTCGCGGGCGTCAGCGGCTCATGGACCGCAAGTGAGATTCCCGGATGGTACCGTACCCTGCGTCGGCCGTCGATTGCGCCACCGAACTGGGTTTTCGGTCCGGTCTGGACCCTGCTTTACGCGCTCATGGCGATTGCAGCCTGGCAAGTCTGGCTCACGGCGCCCTCCGCGCTCCGCACCTGGGGATTGATTCTCTTTCTGGTACAACTGGCCTTGAACTTCGCCTGGTCTTGGATATTCTTCCGCCGGCATGCCATTGGAGCTGCCCTGTTCGAGGTAGTCATCCTCTGGGCATTCATTGGCGCCACAACCCTGCTCTTTGCGCGGGTCAACCCGATTCCGGCGGCCCTGATGGCGCCATATTGGGCCTGGGTAACCTTTGCCACAATGCTGAACGGGGGTTTCTGGCTTGAGAACAGGGCCTAAGGGGAAACCGTCGCACTCAGATGTGACCAGGAGCCTATTCAGACCCAGAAAAAACATTGAGCCTGCTATCGTGCACAAGTGGGCAACAGGCTCATCCCTGGAGCGGCACGCTCATTCCGGAGGTAATCTCCGGCCATGAGCCGCCCTTGGCGCCTTCCCCAGGAATGGGCAGCACCGTGCCACCGTGATCTCGCAGGCAGCTTTCCCCATGAAACACACGAGGAAAAAGGGCCACCCCAGTCCCTCGTGTGTATTGAGCTTTCGTCTGTTTAGCTGGATCCTGCCGGAATCCGGGTCAAACGGTTTACAGGGGCTGAACGTCCGCAGCCTGCCAACCCTTGGGCCCCTTCACCACGTTGAACTGCACAGCTTGACCTTCTTGCAAACTCTTGAATCCGCTGGAGTTGATTGCAGAGTAATGCACGAATACATCTTCGCCGTTCTGACGCGAGATAAAACCAAAACCCTTCGCGTCGTTAAACCACTTCACAGTACCTTGTTCCATTTTGATCGTGTTTCCTGGATTGAATTGCGCTGGATGAATCGGAGCGACGACTGGCAGAAATCTTGCTTGGTTGGGCGAGTACTGCTCACGCCCGGTTCGACTCTAACGCTGATGATAGTGTACCACCCCGTTCAAAAAGGGACGCAGAAATTCTCTCGCCTAGCCCTAATTCTCAGTTTCCTCTTTTGGAACCTGTTGACCAATATGCACTTAGTGCATTTCACCCAAACTGGATTCGGAATTGCTCCGGGAAGAGGTGGCGTTCAACCACAAACACGCCGAAGGCCGCGAGCGCCACGAAGAAGAGCACGGGAACGGCACAAAGCAGTATGTTCTTTACCAATCCATAGCGCAGGCGAAGCAGGATCAGAACCCAGGTCAGGAGGAAGAACAGCGTCATAGCCACGTACCAGAAAAACGGGTTCCACCCCAGAAGAGTAGCCATCTTGGTCTCATCCATTCCCGGAGCCCGGCGAAGCACCAGTAACTGCTGCCACTGCATTCCATGAAGAACGATCCTGTCCAGGCTCATGATCACGGCCAGAGGAAAGGCAAAAGTCAGCCACTTGTTGCGATGGATGAGCACAAGCGCCGCAGAGCACACCAGTTGTGTGAACAGCGGTCCCCCGGCGACTCCTAGGAACCTCTGAGGCTCGCCGGGCGGCAGCATTTCGCGCGCGTAAGACATGGTCGCGGGGATTCCCAGCAGCCGGTATCCAAAAACGTGACCCAGTTCGTGAATCGGAAGTGCAAAGAAGCCGACAACTGCCGAAAAGAACAGAAAACAAATCCAATCTGATGGTTTGCTCAGGAAATCGCGCGGCCGGGTCATGCGTTGCTCACCCCTAGGTGGCTTTCTGACGGAACCGCCATTTTCGCGTCGAAAGAAGAATACATCGATCGGCTGGTTCAGGTGCCTTGTTTCTTGCTTTTCAAACAAAAGTACGATGCTCGTGCCCCCCGGCGATACCTCTCTCCGTTTCGGCTCTGGAACCTGTTGAATCCGAAGGTCTTACGGACCTGCCCAAGATGTGCTAGTGTGGAAGATCGCCATGGTCTCTGATTCGATTCCCGGTCTGCTCGCCCGCGCCACCGAGCTGCTTGACGCGGAGTTTGCATCGCTCCCGGCCTTTGAGACTGGCCTCGACACAGAGGCGGTCGCCGGCGTTTTGGCCGCAACCGCCCACCGTCTCGCCGACAATTACCCCTATTTCCATCCCCTTTATGCCGGGCAGATGCTCAAGCCTCCGCATCCCGTGGCCCGAGCCGCCTATGCACTGGCCATGATCGTCAATCCCAACAACCATGCCCGCGATGGCGGCCGCGCCAGTTCCGAGATGGAGATCGAGGCCGTTGCGGGCATTGCGCAAATCTTTGGATGGACGCAGTTTCTGGGACATCTGACTTCGAGCGGCACTATGGCCAATCTGGAAGCCCTTTGGGTCGCCGGCCTACTGGCGCCAGGATGCCGGATTCTCGGCTCCGAGCAGGCGCACTACACGCACAAGCGAATCTCTTTCGTGCTCAAGCTGGAGTACGCGACCGTTCCAGCCGACAGTTTTGGGCGCATGAACATGGAAGCGCTGGAAGCCGAGCTGCGCCGCGGCAATGTCGGAACCGTTGTGGTCACCCTGGGAACTACCGCCATCGGCGCGGTCGATCCCCTCCACAACGTGATCGCGCTTCAAAAGCGCTATGGATTCCGGATTCACGTGGACGGCGCTTACGGAGGCTACTTCAAGCTGATTTCCGAGGCGCTCGACGATTCGGCACGTCACGCCTATGCAGCAATCAGTCAGGCCGACTCAATCGTTGTCGATCCGCACAAGCACGGGCTGCAACCCTACGGCTGCGGCTGCGTGCTCTTCCGCGACCCGGCGGTTGGCCGCTTCTACAAGCACGATTCGCCCTATACCTACTTCACTTCAACGCAGTTGCACCTGGGAGAGATCAGCTTGGAATGTTCCCGGGCCGGCGCCTCCGCAGTCGCCCTCTGGGCAACCCAGCAGCTTCTTCCTCTCACCCCGGAAGGCGAGTTTGCCCGCGGACTGGCGAACGGCCGTGCGGCCGCGCTCGATCTCGCCGGCCGTCTGCGCAACGACCCCGCCAAGCGTTTCCAGCTTCTGACGGCCGGCCCACCGGAACTCGACATCGTCGTCTGGAAACTGGGCGCGGAAACTCCGGAAGTGGCCTCGCAACTGGCCCAGCGAATTTTCGCCGCTTGCGCCACACGAGATTTGCACCTGGCCCTTGTAGAATTGCCGCTGGCATGGTTTGGTCCCGCTGCCGGTGTCAGTTCAGGGAATTCCGATTCCTCCGGATTGGTAACCTGCCTGCGCTCGGTTCTAATGAAGCCAGAGCACCTCGCATGGCTGGACAGAATCTGGGACAGATTCTCCGCCTCCTGCGCGGAAGTACTTGGAGAATGAAGCCGATGGATTTGGCGCGTCTTACCTCATCGAAAGAAGAAAACGTTCTCATTCCGCCGCGTAACTGCTCCGCCATCCTTCCCCAGGACGTCGCAAGTTTGAATCCACTGAGGGTGTGACCTGACATGCACGATGTTGCTCTTTTCCGCACCATGCACCTTGAACGCTTTCACGCTGAGCCGGACCTCTTTGCCGCGCCCGGACGCGTGAACCTGATTGGCGAGCATACCGATTATGCCGAGGGCTTTGTCATGCCCGCGGCCATTGACTTTGCCACCTTGGCCGGCATTTCGCCGCGAGCGGACGGTAATATTGTTGTCTACTCCGAGAATTACAAAACGGAGAGAACCTTCGAGGCCTCTGCGCTTCCCGCCGCCGCGGGCCATCACTGGACCGATTATCCGCTCGGCGTGGTTTCCATACTGGCAGGCGAAGGGCACACAATCCCCGGTTTCAGCCTGAGCCTGTGGGGCGATGTTCCCCTCGGTTCCGGCCTTTCCAGTTCCGCCGCGGTCGAGGTGGCAACCGCACTCGCCGTCACATCTTTAATTGGCGTCACCTACCCTGGGCCCGTGCTGGCTCGTCTCTGCCAAAGGGCTGAAAACGAGTTTGTCGGCGCCAGTTGCGGCATCATGGACCAGTTCATCTCCGCAAACGGCGCCAAAGACCACGCCCTGCTGCTCGATTGCCGCGATCTGAGCTTCATCCTGGCGCCCATTCCGGAGAACGTGGCGCTTGTAATCGCCAACACCATGGTGAAACACGCCATCACCGGCGGCGAATACACCACCCGCCGCGCTGAAGTCGAGGCCGCCTGCGCCGTAATTGCCGGCCACCGGCCCGGAGTTCGCTTCCTGCGCGATGCCACGGTGGACGATCTGGAACAGTGGGGCCATGAAATGACCCCGAATTCCCTCAAACGAGCCCGCCACGTCATTACGGAAAATCTGCGCACGGTGGCCGCTGCCCAGGCCCTCATCCGGCGCGATCTGCCTGAATTGGGTCGTCTCATGGCCGAGGCGCACCGCAGCTACAGTCAGGACTTTGAAGCAAGTTGCGCCGAGGCGGACGCCATGGTCAGCCTGGCCCAGGATTTGCCTGGACTCATCGGCGCCAGGCTCACCGGAGGAGGCTTCGGCGGCTGCACAATCAACCTCGTCGAGCAGTCCCAGGCTGCGGTTTTCGCCCAAACCCTGGCCGCGCGCTACGCAGCGCAAATCGGGATTGTGCCTCAGGTGCACATCTGCCACGCTTCCGGCGGAGCCCATCGACTGGCTTAGCCCCTGGCCTCCGCGCAGAATTTGAATTGCTCGCAATTCTCTCACCCCGCGCCGGACCATCCACAGAAGCCCCGTGCCCCGCCCTTGCGATTTTTTCTATCGCAAGGGCGGGAAGCAATGCGCCAGTGCGAGCCTGCTGCGAGCGTCTGCCCCACCGCAGGTGGCGCGAGGGCGGGAGAGCAATACGCCAGTGCGAGCCGCCCGCCAGCATCTCCCAACACAGGTGGCAAATGGGCGGCAGAGCGCTACTCTCAACAATCCCATTCATGAGATGAAATCCAAAACGGTCGAAATTGCGTCAGGTGAAACTCGCCCACTAGAACCCTTTGGTAATGTCTTCGGGCATCTCTCCGGTGCGGAAATCGCTCGAAACCCGCTGGCCCTTTCAGCGGTGTCTATTGTTAAAATCAGTGATGTTTTCCAAAACAGAACCCGCGGCTTGGACCAGCTCTCCGGCTACAGGGATTCGCCTAATTCATCTGATCGACGCATCAAAGCCTTTATTGCGTCGAGGAGACCTGAAACACTATGCCGCTTACCCCCTCCAAGCCGTTTTCCTATGAATCCTTCCCCAGCGCTGGCCAGGTTGCCTACTTCTCCATGGAGATTGCCATCAACCCTGGCATGCCCACCTACTCCGGAGGCCTGGGCGTCCTGGCCGGCGATACGCTGCGTTCCGCCGCCGATCTCGGTGTTCCTCTGGTCGCCTTTTCGCTGCTCCACAGGAAGGGCTATTTCCGGCAGCACCTCGACACCAAAGGAGTGCAGAGCGAGGATATCCAGCCCTGGAATCCATCCGACTTCTGCACCGAGGAGTCGGCGCGGGTCACAGTTTCCATCGAAGACCGCATCGTCACCGTGCGTGCCTGGCGCTACGACCTCGTGGGCCGCTATGGCCACATCGTGCCCATCTACCTGCTCGACACCGATCTCGATGGCAACTCCGGCTGGGACCGCGGCCTCACCGACCATCTCTACGGCGGCGATACCAATTACCGTCTTCAGCAGGAAATTGTCCTCGGCATGGGCGGCGCCCGCATGGCCGGCGCTCTCAGTCACAGCGTGAATGTTTACCACATGAATGAAGGACACGCGGCCCTGCTGACCCTCGCCCTCTTGGAAAAGCAGTTGGGCGGCGGTCCCGTCGGATTGGCGAATGAATCCGACGTAGCCCAGGTCCGGCAAAAGTGCGTCTTTACCACGCATACTCCGGTTCCCGCCGGTCATGACCGCTTCTCCACCGAGCAGACCATTCGCATTCTCGGCGGCGAGAGAACAGCTCGCCTTGAGAAACTCGGCTGCTTCCGCGATGGAATGCTGAATATGACCCTGCTGGCGCTAAAGTTCTCCCGCTATGCCAATGGCGTCGCCATGCAGCATGCCAAAGTCTCTCGCCAGATGTTTCCCGAGTTCGCTATCGATTCCATCACCAACGGCGTTCACGCGCCCACCTGGGTCTCCGAGCCCATTCAACAGTTGCTGGATGCGAATTTCTCCTCCTGGCGTCGCGACAACCTCTATCTGCGCAATGCCATCGACCTGCCGGAGAAGGACATTCTTGCCGCGCACGCAACCGCCAAAGGCAACCTGCTTGCTGAAATCGCCGCGCGCACCGGCCTGGTTCTCAATCCCAACGTGCTCACCCTTGGATTTGCACGCCGTGTCGCTACCTACAAGCGCGCCAACCTGCTTTTCAACGATCCCGCGCGCCTTGCGGAGATCGCCACCGCCGCAGGCGGCTTGCAGATTCTCTATGCCGGCAAGGCTCATCCCCAGGACGAGCCCGGCAAAGCCCTGATTCAGGGCGTCTTCGAAGATGCTGCCCGGCTCTCCAATGACTCTCTGCGCATCGTCTATCTCGAGAACTACGACTGGGAGTTGGGCGCGCTCCTCACCGCGGGCGTCGATGTCTGGGTGAACACACCCCGGCGTCCCTATGAGGCCTCCGGCACCAGCGGCATGAAGGCCGCCCTCAACGGTGTGCCCAGCCTGTCCATTCTCGATGGCTGGTGGATCGAAGGCCGCATCGAGGGTTTCACCGGCTGGGCCATTGAGGATGGCTCTACGGATGCGGAGGAGGCAGCCTCCCTCTACACCAAGCTTGAGACCGCCGTGGTCCCCCTCTACCTGAAGGCGCCGGAAGAATGGGCTCGCCTGATGCGCAATACGCTGGCTTTCAACGGTTCCTACTTCAACACCAATCGCATGGTCAAGCAGTACACCCGCAACGCTTACTACCCCGTAAGGCTCATCGAACGAGCGAGCGTGGAAGAAGCTGCCTTCGCCGACTAATCGGCTTCACCGACCCAGGTGAGATGAAACTTGGGATGCCCCACAGATGCTCGGTGCCCCATCCATCGAGCGTTTTTTGCTCGATGGGTGGGAAATCACAAAGGTAAACCATCGGCCATCGGGTTTTTGAATTTGCTTGGAATCGGCATCGTCGGCAGGACGCCAGGAACTGTCATCTGTAACCTGTCATCTGTAATCTCGATTCCCCCCCGGCTCACATCCCGGGATGCCTCATCCGCCCAATTGCATCTTTTGGCGCCCCTGGGGCGTCCTTAATGTATGGAAAGCGCCGCGATTGTTCGACCTTGCGCGTTTGGCCCGCAAATTCGACTACCATTGTAGTTTCAACCGGATAATCGACTGACCCCGACGGCGCTGCCTTCAGGACCACGAAATGCCGGTGAGCCGGTGAAAACCGAACAGGGGTTTCTTCCTTACCTGTCCTGATCGTCTTCCAGGAAAAGGAAATCCCACGGCGGCAAGCACCTTCAAGTGCGTCCCGGCTCAGGAGCGAGAACCAGCCCTATGATGTGGATTGTTCGGCTCGCGCTTCGGCGGCCATACACCTTTGCCGTATTTGCGTTTTTGATCCTCCTCCTTGGCGCCTTCAGCATCCGGTCGATGCCGACAGACATCTTTCCGGACATCGACATCCCCGTCGTCACGGTTGTCTGGCAGTACAGCGGCCTCTCCGCCCAGGAAATGTCCACCCGCATCGTCTTCAACAGCGAGCGGGGCATGACTACTACCGTCAATGACATTGAGCACATCGAGTCGCAATCGCTCAACGGCATCGCCATCATCAAAATCTTCTTTCAGCCGCATGTGAACATCGGCAGCGCTGTCGCCCAGGTCACCTCCATCAGCCAGGTCCAGTTGCGCAGCCTGCCGCCTGGCACCACGCCGCCCTTCATCATCCAGTACAACGCCTCCAGCGTTCCGGTTCTGCAGTTGGGCCTTTCCGGGAAGGGCATGGATGAGCAGAGGCTGAACGATCTGGGATCGAACAACATTCGAACTCAGTTGGCCACCATTGAAGGAGCGCAGACGCCCTTTCCCTACGGCGGCAAGCAGCGCCAGATCCAGGTCGACCTTGACCTCCACGCTCTCCAGGCCAAAGGGCTTTCCCCCGTCGATGTGGTGAATGCCATCAATGCGCAAAACCTCATTGCTCCTTCCGGAACCATGAAGATTGACCGGTTCGAGTACGCCGTGGAGACCAACTCCGCGCCTTCCGTGATCGATGAGCTCAACAACCTTCCCGTCAAGGCGGTCAACGGGGCCATCATCTACATCCGCGACGTCGCCCATGTACGCGATGGCTTTCCCCCGCAGACCAACATTGTCCGCGTGAACGGCAAGCGCGCCATCCTCATGAGCGTCATGAAAACCGGCTCCTCTTCCACGCTCGACATCATCGCCGGCGTGCAGACTGTGCTCGCCAACATCAAGGGCCAGCTTCCGCCCGAGCTCCAAATCAACGCCCTGTCCGATCAGTCGATCTTTGTCCGCAGCGCCATCGATGGCGTGGTCCGGGAGGCGCTCATCGCCGCCTGCCTCACCGCCATCATGATCCTGGTCTTTCTCGGCAGCTTCCGCTCCACGGTTATCATCGCGGTCTCCATTCCGCTCTCCATTCTCTGTTCGCTCATCATGCTCTACGTCCTTCACGAAACCATCAACATCATGACCCTGGGTGGCTTGGCGCTTGCGGTCGGCATCCTGGTCGATGACGCAACGGTGGAAATCGAGAACATCAACCGCAACCTTGAGTCCGGCAAGGAAATCGAGCAGGCCATCCTCGACGGCGCAGCGCAAATCGCCACCCCGGCCCTTGTTTCCACCCTCGCCATCTGCATCGTCTTCGTGCCCATGTTTCTCCTCAGCGGCGTGGCGCGCTATCTTTTCGTGCCGCTCGCCGAATCTGTCGTGTTCGCCATGCTGGCCAGCTACCTGCTCTCCCGCACTGTCGTGCCCACCATGGCCAAGTACCTGCTGCAGGAGCACGACGATGCCCAGAATGCAAAGAAGCAGGCCAGCCGCAATCCCTTCGTCCGTTTTCAACTGGGCTTTGAGCACGGGTTTGAGAACATGCGCAATGGTTACGTGCGGCTCCTTACCGTTTGCGTCGACCACGCTGCCATCTTCCTCGTTCTCTTCACCGTCTTCGCCCTCGCTTCCGTCGGCCTTCTCCTGCCTTCCCTCGGGCAGGACTTCTTTCCCTCCGTCGACGCCGGCCAGTTCAAAATTCACGTCCGCGCCCGTACCGGCACCCGCATCGAGGAAACCGCCCTCCTTTGCGACCACATCGATTCCACCATCCGCGAGCAGATTCCAGCCAAAGAAGTGGTTTCCATCGTCGATAACATCGGCCTGCCTTACTCGGGATTGAATCTCTCCTACTCCACCTCCGCGCCCATCGGCCCCGCCGACGCCGATATCCAGGTGCAGCTCTCGCCCGATCACCACCCCACCGCACCCTACCTCCAGCGTCTTCGCAATGTGCTGAATCGCGAATATCCCGGTGTCACCTTCTACGTGCTGCCCGTTGACATCGTCACCCAGATCCTCAACTTCGGCCTCTCAGCGCCGATCGACATCCAGATCGTCGGTCCCGACCTCTACGGCAACCGCACACTCGCCGAGAAGATGCTCAATGAGGTCCGCTATGTTCCCGGAGCCGTCGATGCCCGCATTCAGCAGCCTTTCGATTATCCGAATATGACCGTGAAGGTCGACCGTACCCGTGCCGAAGAAATCGGCCTGACCCAGGCCAATGTGGCGCAGAGTGTCCTTGTCGCCCTGAGCGGAAGCTTTCAGACCGCCCCCAACTTCTATCTCGACCCCCGTACCGGCGTTACCTACAACGTCGCCATCCAGTCCCCGCAATACCGCATGGACTCCCTCTCCGCCTTGGAGAGTCTCCCCGTCAATCCTGCTGCGGCATCGCAATCGACCACCGCCACTCAGAATGGCGCCGCAGGCGCCAATGTTCCCGGAACTCCCAAGCCCGTCAATGTCCTCGGCAACCTGGCCAGCATCGTTCCCGGCACGGAGCTCGGCACCGTTAGCCATTACAACGTGCAGCCGGTCCTCGATATCTACGCCAACGTCGACGGCACCGACCTCGGCAGCGTCACCCGTGCCATGCAGGCCATCATCAAACGCCACCAGGACCACGGCGATCTTCCTCGCGGATCGCACTTCATCCTGCGCGGCCAGAGCGAGACCATGCGCGCCTCCTACTTCGGCCTCCTCACCGGACTGGCATTCTCCATCCTTCTCGTTTACTTGCTCATCGTCGTCAACTTCCAGTCCTGGCTCGATCCATTCCTCATCATCGCGGCCCTGCCCGCCGCGCTGGCCGGCATCGTCTGGTTTCTCTTCCTCACCAACACCCGACTCAGCGTACCGGCGCTCACCGGCGCAATCATGTGCATGGGCGTCGCAACGTCCAACTCCATCCTCGTAGTCACCTTTGCCCGCGAGCAGTTGGAAGTCCTCGTCGGCGACGCACGCAAGGCCGCCCTGAATGCCGGCTTCGTCCGTCTTCGCCCCGTGGTCATGACAGCCATGGCCATGATCATCGGTATGGTTCCCATGGCTCTCGGCCTCGGCGACGGCGGCGAGCAGAACGCCCCCCTCGGCCGCGCTGTCATCGGAGGCCTGCTGCTGGCCACCGTCGCCACGCTCTTCTTTGTGCCCGCGTCCTTCTCTGTTGTTCACGGCTGGCTCGAAGGCCGCCGAAAAGCATCGCAAGGCCCAGCCCGGGCCGGAACCATCGACGAATTTGAAGAATTCGGGGAGTAGCTACGCTATGACCAATGAATCAGGTAACAACCCGCAACCACCCAGTCACTCCGGTCACGACCTCTCATCCGCGCCCGAACAGAAACCCATCGCGCCCGGCAAGGCTCTTCTCGGCGTCGCCCTGGTCCTCGTCGTCGCCATTGGGCTTGGTGTTTGGGGCGTCTTGAGCCGCAGGTCCGCCGAGACAGTGCTTGCCAACAACACGCAGGAGCTCGCTCCGCCCTCCGTGATCACCGCGACCGCTAAACCCGGCGCGCCGGTTGATAGTTTTCTCCTTCCCGGCAACGTCACCGCATACACCGACTCGCCCATCTACGCCCGCACCTCCGGCTACCTCACAAAGTGGTACTTCGACATCGGAGCCAAGGTGAAAAAGGGCGCTCTGCTTGCTGAGATCGCCACTCCCGAGCTCGACCAGCAACTGGCGCAAGCCGAGGCCGATCTAACCACCGCGCAAGCCAGTGCCGGCAATGCAAAGACCCAGGCAGACCGTTACACCGACCTGGTCAAGTCGGATGCCGTATCCCGCCAGGACACAGAAACCTTCAACACGACGGCCGCCACCACTTCGTCTGCCGTCAAATCCGCCCAGGCCAACGTGCAGCGCCTAAAGGAACTCCAGTCCTTCGAGAAAATCTACGCGCCTTTTGACGGCGTAGTCACCGCCCGCAACATCGATACCGGGCAGTTGATCAACGAAGGAGCAGCTAACGAGCTCTTTCACCTTCAGGCCATTCAAACGCTGCGCGTCTACACCAACCTGCCCCAGATCTATTCGCAAAGCGTCAAGCGCGGATCCAAAATCGACCTGACCTTCGCCGAACACCCCGGAAAAACCTACCAGGGCACCCTCGTCCGCACCGCCGACGCCATTGATCCTGCCAGTCGCACCCTGCTGGTCGAGATCGACATCGATAACCGCGCAGGAGAGCTTCTCCCCGGCTCGCTCGCCCAGGTCCACTTCAAAACCCCCTCTGCCGGTGCAACTTTCATCGTGCCCTCCGCCGCCCTCATGTTTCGCAGGGAGGGCATGCGCATCGGTACCGTCGTCAACGGCAACATCGCCCATCTGGTCCCCGTCATCATCGGAGAAGACGATGGCGCAACCGTCCAGATTGTGACCGGCATCGGCGCCGGCGACCGGGTCATCCAGGATCCCCCCGATTCCCTCATCGAAGGCGAAAAGGTCTATGTCGACGATTCAGGCAATCCCGGCCCCGCGGGAGGAAAGTAGCCATGCCGGGTCCTCTACAAGTCGCGGAAAACCTTGCCCGGGTGGTAGGCCGGGGATTTATCCCCGGCATAAAGCCGTTTGAATTAGTGCGGGCTTTAGCCCCTGAGGCGCGCTTTGCACTCGGTTCACGAATTCTCCCCGCGGCCGGCTTAGCCGCCTTGCTCTTCGCCACCGGCTGCAAGCCGGTCGGCCCCAACTACAATCGCCCCGTCTTCACCGCCCCGCCAACCTACAAGGAGTCGGGCGCAACCGCTGTCGTCGTCCCGCCCCCCAACCCGGCGGACGGCGGCTGGCAACCCGCCAACCCCTCTGACGGCATGCTCAAAGGGAAATGGTGGGAGATCTACCAGGATCCCCAGCTCAACGCGCTTGAAGAGCGCATTGCAACTTACAACCAGGGCCTGCACGGCGCTTTGGAGACCTACCTCGCCGCGCAGGACCAGGTAAAATCCGCGCGGTCGACGCTCTTTCCCACCCTGTCCGTGTCCCCGTCCCTTGCGCGCGATCGTGTTTCCCAAAACCAACCGTTCTTCGATAGAGCACTTAACAACCCCAACTACAACGACTTCTCCGTCACCGGCCAGGCGAGTTGGGAACCCGATCTCTGGGGCCGCATTCGTCGCACCGTCGAAGCAGCCCATGAAAATGCTCAGGCCAGCGCCGCCGACATGGCCAACGTGAACCTCAGCCTGCAGGCCACCATGGCCACCGACTACTTCCAGCTCCGCGGACTCGACGCCCAGATCAAGCTACTCAACGCCACCATCAAGGATCAGGAAAGCCAGCTCGACCTCACCCAGCGCCGCCTCAAGGGCGGTGTGGCCACTGAAGTTGACGTCGCCCAGGCCCGCACCCTGCTCGAAACAACCCGCGCGCAATTGGTCGATGTCGGAGTGGCCCGCGCGCAATATGAGCACGCAGTGGGCACCATCGCCGACTACAAGCTGCCCACATTCAGCATCCCCTTCTCGCCTCTCGATGGGCCGCTGCCGAAAATCCCCCTCGGCGTTCCATCCCAACTGCTTGAGCGCCGCCCCGACATTGCCGCCGCCGAGCGCCACGCCGCCGCCGCCAACGCCCAAATCGGCATCGCGGTCAGCGCGTTCTATCCCACTATCAGCCTCGGCGCCAGCGGAGGCTTTGAAAGCACCCACTTCGGCACCTGGATTCAGGGCCCCAGCGCTCTGTGGACCCTCGGTGGCCAGGCCACACAACTCCTCTTCGACGCCGGCCAGCGCCACGCCGTGACTGACCAGGCCCGCCACACCTACGAGGCCCAGGTCTCCGCCTATAAGAGCGCCATCTTCCTCGCCTTCAACGACGTAGAAGACCAACTCTCCGGCCTCAGAATTCTGGAACAGGAGACCGGCGCAGAGCAGAAGGCAGTCGACTCGGCGCGGCACTCCTACGACGTTTCTAGTCAGCGCTACAAAGGCGGCGTCACCAGCTACCTCGAAGTCCTCACCGCCGAAACCACGCTCATCCAGAACCAACGCACCGCCGTCGACCTCCAAACCCGCCAGTTCGTTGACAGCGTAGCCTTAGTTCGCTCCCTTGGCGGCGGCTGGGATGTGACAGAGCTCCCCAAATAAGAAAACAGCCTTTCACGATTTCTCAGCCACTCAAGAAAATCGCTCCCCGAGCCATCAAAAATAGGGCAGGACAAATCGCTCCCGGAGGGAGCCGTCGAAAATAGCCCAGGACAAGCGGAGTGCAGTCCTGGGAAAGCGGCATGAAGAAGGATAAGCCCCGTAGGGGCGACCGATCTCCCGAAGGTGTATTCTCCGCTTCAGATCCCACATATAATTTCCTCTTGACTCTGTTCATATACTGTATATACTCAGTATATCGACATGCACAGTGACATCGTCATCTCCCAATCCGACGGCCGCCCAATGTACCTGCAGATCATGGAGCAGGTCAAGCAGCGGGTCGCTGTCGGAGACTGGATCCCGGGGGAAGAAATTCCCTCCATCCGCCAGCTTGCCGTGTCCCTGAGCGTCAGCGTCATTACGGTGAAACGCGCCTACCTTGAACTCGAGCGCGACAGCATCATCCTCACCCAGCAGGGCAAGGGCTCCATTGTTGCCCCCAATCCGGACCTTGCTCCGCGCCTCTTTCACGAAGAATTTTCCGAACACCTCGAACAGGTGGCACGGCTTGGCGATCTGCTTGGCCTCAGCAGCGACGAGATCGCCCATCGCACCAGGGATGCCTCAAACCGGCTCAGCGAGGCCCGCTTTACCAAGGAGACCCTATGCAAGGAGACCCCATGAGTGATCTCTCCGTTCAGTTCGCGGGAGTGAGCAAGAAATACCCTCACTTCGCGCTCGAAAACATCGACCTCGAACTGCCCACAGGCAGCATCATGGGCTTTATCGGCGCCAATGGCGCGGGCAAGTCTACCACCATTCGCATCCTCATGGGTCTTGTTCACCAGGACTGCGGCTCTGTGCAGGTTCTTGGTCATCCGATGCCCTCAGACCAGGCAGCAGCCAAGCTCGACATCGGGTTTGTCTCAGAGGATATGCGGCTCTACGGTCCGGCCACCCTCGCCTGGCACATGGACTTCCTCCGGCCCATCTATCCGCGCTGGGACCAGTCCTACGCCGACAAGCTGGTTCAGCGTTTCGACCTGAAGCCGCAGCAGAAGATCAAAGGGTTGTCCCATGGCCAGCGCGTCAAGGCGGCGCTGCTGCTGGCTCTCTCGCGCCGTCCCCGCCTGCTGGTGCTCGACGAGCCCACCACCGGCCTCGATCCGGTAGCCCGGCACGAGGTCCTCCAGGAACTGATGGCGGTACTGGCGGACGAGGACCGAACCATCCTCTTTTCCTCCCACAACACCCTCGATGTGGAGCAGATTTCCGATCAAATCACCTTCATCGACCGTGGCCGCATCATCGATTCCGACGACAAGGAGGCCTTCCTCGACCGCTGGCGTCGCCTGCGCCTCGTCCTTCCGCCTGACGGCTCAATCCCGCGCCTGCCCGGCGTGGTCGAAGTGGGCGGAAGCAACCGTCTTCCCGTCCTCACCACCAACCGTTTTGAGCCGGCCATGGTCTCCGTCTGCAACGACCTCGGCGCAACCGTTCAGGCCGTCGACACCATGACCCTCGAAGAAATCTTCGTTGCCAACGTGCACTGCAGAAGGGAGCGGCTCACCGCATGAACTACTCAATGGTCAAAACACTGATTCTCAAGGATTGGTATTTTCAACGCACTGCGATTCTGCTTGCGTTCGCCGGCGGCGCTATCTCGCTTGGCATCGTTTGTACCGGCAGCCAGGCCGCTTTTACCATCGGGCTCATTCTCCTGGTCACTGTCATGGCCATGATCAGCGCCATGACGGTGATGGGTAACGTCCTTGGAGAGCGGGAAAATCAAACGCTCGCCTTTGCAATGACCCTGCCCATCTCCTATGTCGAATACACCACTTCCAAAATCCTGGGCAATCTCCTCATCTTCGTCCCTTTCTGGCTAACTATACTCGCAGGTTGCTTGGGACTGATCGTCGCTACGCCCGCCATCCATGGCTTTTTTGCCTTCACAGTCATCATGGCCGTCGAAATCCTGTTAAGCACATGCCTTATGATTGCGGTCGCCTTGGTCACCGAATCCAAAGGCTGGTCCATCTCCGCCATGGTCACCGGCAACCTGGCTCTGAATGTAGTCGGCTATCTCGTAGCCCACCTCCCCGGCATCAAGGAAGGAATTTTCGGCACGCAGATCTATTGGACCCCTGCTGCCACCATCTCCGTGGCAATTGAGTTCGCCCTGATCGCCCTGTTCCTCGGCGGAGCCTTCTACATTCAATCCCGGAAGAAGGACTTCATCTAAGTCCTTCTCCGTCTTTGCCGGACCCACCGGGGATGAAACTGGGTGCCCCACAAACGCTCCGTGCCCCATTCATCGAGCGTTCTTTGCTCGATGAGTGGGAAAGCACAAAGCCAACCCTCGGCCATACCTGAACCAATTCATCATCCCTCCCTCATGTCCGGAGGCAAAACTGCCGATTCTGAACATGACGGGAGGGATGAACGCCATGATCCTTCACTGGATGATGCTTGTCTGGAATAATTCCGGCAATTCTGCCATTTGCCTGCCACTTCTCCTCATTGCATCCATCGCTCTGATTTGCATTAACGATTGGAACTTGAACGTGCAAGCGCGCGACAAGGAAACATGCATCAGGGAATTGGAAGCTCTCTTCGCGCTGGAAGACTGTCGTGAACGTCGCGGCATCCGGCCATGGGGACAAAGATAAAGCCCGCGGTTTCGGCATCCGGTCCCTATTCCCAGCCGGGGTGGCCATTCCCTATTCCCTGGTTCATTGCCTTCACCGCGTCCCGCCGTTCGTGGCTATACGCCGCTGCCGGCACATCGGTAAGCGGCAGCCCGGGCCCTTCCCAAAGCACCCGCGGCGCACCCTGGCTCACAGAGTGCAGTCCCTCCACATGCAGCACATGCCGGCCCGCGCGCAGTCCCAGCGACCCCCGATCGTAGCGCATCGCATTCCCCGGTGACCCGCACACCTGGGCAAACGGCGCCCCAGTCTTCGCCACCTGCATCCCGTCGATCACCAGCCGAGCCCCATCTCGGTCCAGGAGATGGAACGTATACCCTCCGTCTGCCGGCACATCGATTAACCCGTCCCACGCGGCCACGTAGCGCACAAATCCATGCGCATCCGCGGCCAGGTTGACCGACTCGCCATTGAACACGGCGTGCTGCTTAGTCAGGTCCGGCAGTTCCGTCCAATCTCCGGGATAAATCTGCCACGCCAGCCCAGGAGCCGTCGTCACCACGGTGCTCGCAGCCTCGTGCCATTTGCCAACCGCCACCACTCCCTGCGCAGCCCAATCCTGCTTGCCCGCCAGTTTGTCCGTCATGCCCGCCACATGCAACAGCACTCTGAAACGCCCCGCCCCCATCGCCGCCCCATCCAGCATCGTCCCGTCGGCGTCCGCAAATTTATGACTCACCACGCGTCCGCTGCCCTGCGTGCCATGCCAAAA
>Ga0302266_10000841_pt1 | contig 30147 bp, 17 predicted proteins | sample III_Bog_E1_2_FD_194559 | JGI IMG/M metagenome (GOLD analysis project Ga0302266, IMG submission 194559) | Peat permafrost microbial communities from Stordalen Mire near Abisko, Sweden - III_Bog_E1_2 | ecosystem: Environmental > Terrestrial > Soil > Wetlands > Peat | place: Sweden: Abisko...
TGGTGCGCGATTACGAAACCACCGAGGCCAGCGCCGAAGCTTGGATTTACATCGCCATGATCCGCATCCAACTCCGCAGACTTGCTTGAATACTCACGCTTCATGCTTTTTCAGACAGGCTCTTAGAAACCGTAGGACAACTGGAAGATGAGCTGGTTCGCCGTCAGCGGGCTGGAGCCGGGGATGCAGCTGTGGATAAACTCGTAATCGCCCTCGAAGAGCAGCGTGTTGGTGATATAATAGACATAGCCCATCGTGTAGCGCCGCGTCTCCGCGCCGAGGCCGCTGCCCAGCTTGTCCAGACCGTTGTTCTCCTTGTCCACGCGGCCCACCAGCTCGATGTCGCTGATGACCGGCATGTCCCAGTCCAGCCCGGCCAGCTTGTAACCGGCCTGCACCCACGCGCCCCACGGACGGATCGTGCCGGCGTCAGAGGTGTTATACCAAGTGTCAATATACTCGCCCTTGACCTCAACGTTCGGGCCGACGTGCAGCGCGCCGTCGAGAACGAGGGCGGACCACGTATAACTGCTCGCATCGTCCCACGAGCCGGTCTGGCCGGACACGCCAAGTTCCAAATCCTTGTGCGCGCCGCCCCATGGCACGAACCAGCCGAGGCGCCCGCCGCCGCTCGGCGCGGAATGCAAATTGCCGTTGTTGCCGTCGTTCTGGATGCCGACGTTGCCGCCGAGATCGAGATTGGAAATCTTGTTGCCGCCGCCATCAAGCGTGTAGGCGTTGCCCGTGCCGTCCACGGAGCTCGGGCCGTTCGCGCAATAGACCGCATACGTTAGCATCTGGCCGGATTCACCAAGCGGATACGCGCCGCGCAACTGCGCGCCCGCGCCCGCGCCGGGCAGAAACTCGACGCCCAGCGGATCGTCCGGAATTTTGTTCAGCCAGCCGGCACCGCGTTCGCTGTAAGTCCCGAGCGGCAGCAGCATATAGCCGCCGACAAACGTCACATAGTCGTTCACCAGGTAATCCATCTGCGCGAAGCTCAAGCTCACCGAAGTCGAGCTGCCGCTGTCGTGCGTATAAGCACTGCCGGCGACGCCATTATAGGAATTGGTGCCACTGGCCGAGCCGTTCTGCAGCATGATGTCAAACCCGGCCTCAAACAGGATATTGTCGTTGGCGCGGTAGAGGAAAATTGGCGCGAAGTCCGCCAGCTCAAAACCGTTGTGCGTGCCGTTGCCGTAGGTCTTGGCATATTGGATTTCCGCGTCGCCGACCATGGTGAAATTATGGAGGGCGTTGCGCGGCGGGTTCGCTTGCGCCTGAGCAACGGCATCGGCCGCCACGACGGCGTTGGTCGCCAGCGTCTGCGTCTCGCCGAGTTGCTGCTGCAATGTCTGGATCTGCTTCTGATCTTGGTCATGCGCCTGCTGCAATTGCTGCACCGTGGCTTTCAGCGCGTTGAAATCCTCATCGCTGACGGCGGCCGCGGCCGGCTGCGTCGCCGTCAGACCTAGGATGCAACTAGCCGCCGCCGAACTGATAAACCGTGGGGTAAAATTATTCTTCATGATCATTTTAGTGGTGATTGGCTGCAGGGTCAGTTACCGGCCTCTTCCTTCATGTATTTCAAAATCTCCTTCGCCTGCTTGGCGGGCAGGTTGGCGCGCACCCGCATATGGATCATGATGGTCTGCCACTGGGCGGAGTTGAACTCGGTCGGATACCGCTCCGGATGGCAGCGGTTGCAGTTGACGGCGTAAAGCTCCGCACCGGTGAGTTTTTTCGGGGCGGCCGGCTTGGTGTCGTCGGCCTGGGCGACGGCAATGAGGCCGCCGAGGGCGACCAGCGCGAGGACGGCCACGGCCGCGCGAATTAACCGCCGCGAATGCTTGGAATTAGGTTTCATAGAATTAATGTTCAACTTCGGTTTTAATAATGTGACTTTTCTAGCTCGCTGACCAACCCTATTTTGCCAAATCCATGATAAAAATTGTCCAGTCACCCGCCGTCTATCTGACTGGCGGGACTTCTGGAATAATAAGCCATAATTAGCCAGGCAAAAAATGGGGTAAAACCCGTAGATTCGGAGAAGCTAAAACGTCACCGTCAAATTATTGGCGGTGGCGCGTATTATCTGACAACAAGGTGATAAAAACCGGCTACGGGCCGCCGGTGTGACAGTCGGTGCAGGTGGGGTTCGGATCCAGGTCGCCGCCGGGATGGATGAATTTCTGGCCGGCGGGCGCGAGCTTGTTCAGTTCATCGCCGGCGCCCTGCGCGAGAATCGTGTGGCAGGTATTGCAGTCGTTGGCCTTGATGGTCAGCTTGCGGTCCTCGGTCTTGTGCTGGCCATCGTGGCAGCGGAAACAGCCGGGCCAAATCATGTGGCCGACGTTGTCCGGATAGCTCGCCCAGCTCGCCTTCATCTCCGGGAAGAAATAATCGGCATAAATCTGCTGGATGGTCGCGGTGGCGGCCACGATGCGCGTGTCATTGGGATACTTCGTGGCCAACGCTACGGCGATCCCGGCCTTCGCCTCATCGTCCGTTTTGTAAGGCCGCGTCAGGATATAGACGGCATTAGTCTTGATCCACGGAATTGACGGATCAATATGACCGAGCGCCATCTGCTGGTTGACGGCCTTCTCCGGCGAAAGATAGCGGTGCGACGGACGGTTGTGACAGTCCATGCAATCCATCGTGCGCAGTTCCATTTTGGAAATGTCGTTGGTGAAATTCTTCGTCTTGAAAACGGTGACCTTGCCACTGGCGTCGGTCACACGCACCCACGGAATTTTCTGGCGCGCGTCGTCGGTGGCGGCGTATTCCACCTTGTTGCCGGGCAAATTGTGCCAGTGGATGCCGCCGACCGGCCCCTGGCGCGGGTCGCTGCCGCCAATCTTCAAGAGCAGGCGGATGGAGTAAGGCGAATTGGACGCGTCGCTTTGAAAATAATTGAACGTGCGGTCCAGGTTGCCGACGAACGACTGCGGCCAGTGGCATTCCTCGCAGGTGTCGCGCGCCGGGCGCAAATTTTTTATCGGCGTGCCGATGGGCCTCGGATACTTGTTGAACGCGACGGCATACATCTGATACGAGCCGGAAATTTTCGACTTCACAAACCACGAGACCCCCTTGCCGACGTGACATTCCACGCAGGCCACGCGCGCGTGCGGACCGAGGTTGTGCGTGGTGAGTTCCGGCTTCATCACCTTGTGGCAGGTCTCGCCGCAGAACGTCACGGACTCGGTAAAATTAAACGCGTTGTAAGATCCGATGGCCGAGAGCAGCAGGAACGCCACGCTGCCCGCGATGAACGTCACCAGCACGCGCCGGTCGCGCGGCCGGTTCAAGTCAATCTGCAGCGACGTCGGCCCGCTGCCGCGTGCGCGGCGGCGGCGTTCCAGCCACGCGCCGCCAAAAGTGAGGGCAATGCCACCGATCAAAAATTGCGGCACGACGATGTAGGTCAGGATGCTGACGTAGGGATTGGAAAATTTGGCGATTGCGTCGAGGACAAAGAGCAGCAGGAATGAAAACAGCGCGCCAACGGCCACCATCACGCCGATGAAGCTGATCCAGTTGCGGAACAGCGAGAGCCGGGTCGGCGATGAAATTTTGTTTTCAGAATTCATGGGCGCGGAAAAATCAGGTCAAATCAGGCGGCGAAAAAAAGGTTGCCGGCCGGTGAACTGCCACCGGAGTGCTCATGCTGTATTCTCCGACCGGCGGATTCCCGCCAGCCGGCAACCTAGACAATTATTTCTTCAGGGTGCGGACGTAGGCGACCAGCGCCTTGACCTCATCGGCTGACAACGGCGTATCCGCGCCGGTCACGAAGGGCTTCATCAGCGTCTTATCGTCGTCGGATTTCAGACCGTCCGTGATGGCCTTGATTGCGGCGTCATCCTTGATGTCGGCCTGCACCTTGGCGTCGGTGAAATCTTTGCACCCCAGGCGCGTGCCCATCTTGGTGTCGCCCTTGCCATCGGCACCGTGGCACTTGGCGCACAGCGTGTCCCAGTTGTCCTTGGCCTCGGCGCCCTTGGCGGTCAGGGCGGCGGTCAGGCCAAACATTGCAGCTAACAGAATCGTTTTTTTCATAGTCGTTGTTCTCCGGTTGGTTGTGGTTGTGGTGCCGTAGCACCGGTTACGAAGACAGGTTCGCCCAAATGGTAAATTTGGACTAACCATCCATTGTCCAATGTTAGGCATTTTTTGGTTGGTCATCAAACACAACCATGGGAAAGGGGAATTTTCAGAAGAAGAAATTGAAGTGGTGGCAGGAGCCGGAATTGAACCGGCGATTCGATTCCGCCCCTTTCAAAGTGATAGACACATTGATTTTACTCGTTGTTGTATCTTGACAAACTTCCCTGTATGTCTTACTCTGTGTCTTACTTATGGCATACGTTTGGAAACATCCTAAATCTCCGTTCTGGACTGGCATCTATCGTGACGACCAAAACCAGTGGCGGAAAAAATCCACCAAGAAAACCGCCAAGTCTGCCGCGTTCGCCGTCGCTGTTGAATGGGAACGCGCGGCGGGCATGGGGCGTGACAAGATTTTAACGGAAGCAATCAGCCGCGAAGTCATCGGCGGCATACTGGAGCGCACGACCGGCGAGACGCTCCGCCAGTCCACCGTGCGCGAGTTCTGCGCCGAATGGATGCGCGGCAAGACAAACTCACGCCAGCAAGGCACGGCGACGCGCTACGAGGCATCCGTTGCGCGTTTCAACGAACTTTTGGGCGTCAAAGCCGACCGGCCAATTTCCGCCGTAACGCCGCACGACTGCCAAAAGTTTTACGACCAACTTGCCGAATTAAAACTTGCCCCTGCTACGTTGCGCGTGGAAATGAAAACCATTGCGAGTATGTTTAATTACGCGCGGCGGCTTGGACTCGTTCCGACAAATCCAGCGGCGGCGGTGCAATTGCCCGAACGCATCAAACAGGTGAAGCGGAAAGTTTTCACGCCCGCGCAAGTGCAAATGCTGATTGACGGGGCAGACACCGAATGGAAAACCGCCATGCTGCTTGGTTATTATGCCGGACTCCGTTTGTCTGATTGCGTCACGCTCACTTGGCAATCGGTGGATTTGGCAGGCGGCAAGCTAGTGGTGGAAACCCACAAGACCGGCGAAACGCTGGAAATCCCATTGCACCCGACGCTCGACAAGCATTTGACCAAACTAGCGGGCGACACGACCGGCGCAATCTGCCCTGCCCTTGCCGCCGTGCCGGTTGGCGGGCGTAGCGGCCTGTCCAAGCAATTTCTCGCCATCATGCGGCGCGCGGGCATCGGCAATGATGCCGTGGACACTGGCGGGCAACGGCAGCTTTCCCGCCTGTCATTCCATGCGCTCCGGGCGTCGTTTAATTCCGGCTTGCACAATAAAGGCGTGGATCAGGAATTGCGCCGCAAATTGACCGGCCATAAATCCGACGCCATGAATGACCGTTACACACAAACCGAAATCCAGACCATGCGCGACGCCGTGAACAAATTACCCGCTTTGAAAGTTTAGAGAAATGAAACCAAAGCTAGGAATTAACGTCCCCCGTATATGTATGCCACAGCGGCATGGTAAAAAGTTGGCTGAAAGACTTGGCTTTAATGTCGAGGAATATGTGCTGCTCTGGTATTTGGCGGTAAATGTAACGCCAACATACGACGAAGCATGGCAAACAAAATTGCTTGCAACCATTGGAAGAAAACCAAAAGAAGCCGCGCAACTAATTCTTGAAATCCGCAACTATAAAGACCCCAAGCGCGATAACCTATATCGCAAAGTGCTGCTCGACCGAAGCGCAAACCCGCCGAACTGGACACTTACCGACATAGAGATTGCCAGTTTAGTATGCCGGATACTGAAAGACCCAAAACGCGGAGGCGAAGCATTCCGCAAGATGGTCGAAGTAGCCAAGAAAACCCGTCAAGCACTCGCCAAAGAATACCCCCTTCCCAAAGGGAAAATTTAGGTCTGCTTCATTTTCCCTTTGAACATCTGGAATTTCGTCGGACTTCGCCGAAGATAAGGCGTGACGAAAAAACGAAATCAAAACCGTTGCGACGCGGGCGCAACGCAAAGCAACATCACTCCCGCTTTTGTAAGACTGCCCCGCGCCGGTCAACGCGAACCATTTTCCGGCCTAACGCGAACGCAACTTTTCAGCTTCATCAAATCCGGGCGTGTCAAAAGTCACTCGCTTAAAATGCCCGGAGCAACGCGGGGCGTTCGTTTGATTGACGCAATCTCGCTTCGCGCTGCCATTCAAAGTTTTGACGACAACCAACAGCAGGGAGACGCAAAATGAAAATTCCAAGCAGACCCACAACGGCAGATTCAACGGCACGCTTAAAACGCTTTCACGAACTTCACGCGCAAATCGAACACAGCTTCGCGGACATAAAAAAGGCTTTTGCCAATACTACAAAAAACGATTTGCCGCCTGACTGGGTTGACCAGTCTGGATTCAAACAATTCATTCAATCGCGCGGAATCACTTTAACCACCGCCGATGAAATCGCACTTTTAGTCCTCGGCATACTTTTTGGCGCGGGCGCGATTTTATCGCCGGAAATAATTTTGAAATGTCTGTGCCAATTTAATCCGGCACGGCAATTAAAGGGGACAACATGAAATCCTTTATCAGATTTTCAAAGGCATCCGGCAGCACAAAACGGCGTGTGGATAAAATTATCCGTGCCGGACTTCATTCAACCAAACGCGCGTTGTCAGCACGTCACCGGCGCGAGCTGGCGGAAAGGTTGGATTATGGCCGGTGAAATTAAAATGCCGATGCGGGGCAATTCTGCCACACAGAAAAATGTTTCGATTGAACGGGCAACCTTCGCTGGTGAAGAACTTCTCAAGTGGCTTAAAAAGTCGCCAGACGAAGCGGGTAGATTTATCAGAATCGCCCTTGATGAACTTCAAAGCATCGCCGCCGAGACGGAAGTTGATTCACTGGATTTAATTGACCGGCTTGCGGCGCGGATTTATTCACCACAAACGAAACCCGACGAACCAAAACCACGATTTTGGGTAGCCAACAAATTGATTTGCACTCCCGGCAATCTCACGGCAATTTCCGCCGCGCCAAAGGCCGGTAAATCCGCCGCCATCGGCGCGATGATTGCCAGCACATTTGCGGGTAGCGGCGCGGACTGTCTCGGTTTCGTTTCTGAAAATCCAGACGGCTTTGCGCTGGTGCATCTGGACACAGAGCAATGCCGGTTTGACCATTGGGAAGGAATCCAGCGGGCTGTCCGCCGTGCAAAAATGGACGCTGCACCGTCCTGGCTGCGCTCGTATTGTCTGACGGGATTTACCGCCGCCGACGTTCGCGCTGCTATTCCCATTCTGATTAAGCAGGCTGCGAAACAATTTGGCGGCATTCACTCGGTATTCATTGACGGCATTGCGGACGTTGTGCCGGACGTGAACGACGCGGAAGAAACGAGCAGCCTGATAACCGATCTTCACAAGTGGGCGATTGAATTTGATTGCCCGATACTAAACATCATTCATGTCAATCCGGGCAGCGATTCCAAAACACGCGGCCATCTTGGTTCACAATTGGAGCGAAAATCAGAAACCAATTTGAAGCTCAAGCAAGATGCTGACGGAATTTCTGTTATTTGGGCGGATAAAAATCGCCGTGCGCCCATTCCTGAAAAGTCCGGCTCACGCTTTGCATGGAGCGACGTCGACAAAATGCACGTTGCCGTCCAGAGTAGTGAAAGCGAAAAGGACGAAATTGAGCAGGAACAACTCACAGAACTTGCCCGCGAAGTTTTTGCAGGACATCCGCCCATGCGCTACACGGAATTGAATACTGCCGTCAAAAACCGGCTGACGGTAAGCGATAAAACTGCCGAGCGAAAAATCAAGCGTGCCGTCGAACTTGGAATCATGGAAAAAACAGCGGAAAAGCTCTATAAACAAAAGGTTTAATATGCAATCACCGTCAACCGTCATTCACCGTCAATTCACCGTCACGACGGCTTTACCGCCCTACCGTCACCGGCCTTATATGTAAGGCCGGATAGTGACGGTTGCGAGCAGCACGACACAAATCCAAACGATTCTATAATGAAACTGCCCAAACGCCGATTCATCCGCCCCGGTCAGCGTAATTTTTACCGCAAGGGAACGCTGGCGCAGATAGACCATCGGCGCGGATTCGTCGCCCGGATGCTGGACGCTGGCGCAACCAAGACGCAAATTCACCGCGCAGTCCGCGAAAAGTTCAACGTCCAGTGGCGTCAATGCGACCGCTACATTGCTTTTGTCACCGGCACAAATACCGGCACTGATACAAGACTCACACGCGCGCACGCGGGACTACCTCAAACATTGCTGAATAAAATGCACGCCGATTTGCTCCTAATCTGCGGTGACAGCATGAAATGACATTTCCGCCGTTTTCGACTCGCCGTTAAACATGGCAGAAAATCCGCGCGCTAGATGACTCACGATGCGGGCGCGGATGCTGGCAAAATGGGCATTGTCTCCTCCCGGCTTTGGTGGTTTAATCGTCAGCGACGGATTAAAAATAGACCAGAAAACACACAACAAACAATTTGCGGCTTCGGCTGCTGTCTGAATCGAAACTGGTAATTTCACAAGCAAGACAGCGTTTGAAGCACGCCCAAAGCTGGGCGTGCCGAAAGCGTTCTTGCAAGGCATACCAGTGCCTGATTCAGGGCGTGAGTAAGTGCGCCCTTTTTATTGGCAGCGGAACCGGCGACGCAAGCGGCAATTATGAAAATAAAAATCATGGCGGTTCTAACGGCGGTCTTGGCTTCATTCGGCTGGCACGCCTACGCGCAGACATACGACACGAACAACGAAGTTGTTCAAACCTTTGCCGGTTCTGGCTTTTCCGGTGACTTGAACGGCGTTGGACAGTTGACGATGTTTAACAACCCAAACGCTATGGCTTCCGATTCGCATAGCAATATCTTCTTTTGGGATTCAGGAAACCGCAAAATCAAAAAAATCACGCCGGACGGAACCGTTACGACTTTTGCTGGTGGCGCAAGTTTTTCAGGCGGAAATCTTGACCAAGGAACCGGAACGAACGTCTATTTCAGCGGCATCGGCAGCTTAACAGTAGATCGTAATGATATTTTGTGGGCATCTGGATCAACCGCGAGTGCTTTGCTCTATAAAATCACCGTCGGCGCAGTTGTCACCTCTACCAATTTAAGCAGTTTGCTAAATTCAAGCTATGGCCTCTCCGGCGTGTGCGCCGATTCGATTGGAAACATCTATTTTTCAATTGGCAACGGTAATAAAATCTACAGATACGCCACCAATACCGTTGTGACTGTGTTTGCCGGTTCTGGAAACATCGGCTACGCAGACGGCAACGGAATTTTTACCGCGTTCTATAATCCAACTGCGTTGGCTGCTGATTCTGCCAATAACATTTACGTCTGGGATTCTGGAAATTATTTGATTCGCAGAATTGACCAAAGCCAAAATGTCACGACGTTGGCTGGTAAATACCAAAATGGTTCAAGTGCGGATGGCGTTGGAACAAACGCCGCGTTCGCTTTCATATATCAAATGTGCGTTGACGGTTCTGGAAACCTGATTCTGGCGTGCGGCGGTTCATTCGGCAGTTCATTCGGAAGTTCAATCAGGAAAATGAGTGCGTCATCAAACGTGGTGACGATGGCTGGCAGCTTCACCGGCTACACCAATGGCGCGGGCAATCTTGCGCGGTTCAATGGCGCGAACGGCGTTTGCATTTCCGCCGGTGCGATTTTTGTGGCTGACTCCGGCAATCAGCGCATCCGGCAAATCAGTTTTAATCCGTCGTCGCAAGTTGTGACCGGCGCAAATCTTGGCATCGGCACTTTTGCGGGCGTGACAATCTCCGGCACAGTCGGGCGAACGTATCAGGTTCAATCGTCCCCAGACTTGAACGCTTGGACGACGCGGGCGACGATTCTGCTTAATGCCAGCCCGTATTTGTGGATTGACCAAAATCCGATTGCCGGAAACAAATTTTACCAAGCATTGTTGCTGCCATGAGCAAACCGCCAGCCGCTTTACCCGCCCGCGCTGGCCGGAAATGAGGCAAGGGCAATAGGCAGGGCGGAATTTTTTTTGGCGGGGTGTGACAGTCGGCGCAATACCGGTTTTCAAAATGGAAAAGACGGCACATTATCAAGATGGGTGCGGCGGCTTACATAATTCTTCACCCTGTCCGCACTCGCCACGACGCCCGCCACAATGCCCTGCCAAGAGCCGTAAATGACCGTGGCGCGACGATTACAAGGCATCGGCACGAAGGGGCGCACGCCCGTTTCATCCTGTGAAATCAGAGCGAAAGCATGGATTCGTCCAGCGAAGTTCGCCGATGAAAGCGGGCAAGCGTGTCTTACTCCATGTCTTACTTTTACCACTTTCAACGCCCTGTTTTCACAAAAGCATTGATTCCATTGACTTAAAACGAAGTGGTGGCAGGAGCCGGAATTGAACCGGCGACACAAGGATTTTCAGTCCTCTGCTCTACCAACTGAGCTATCCTGCCATCATATTGAAAACATTGCGTTTAATGAGGTTTTTCATGCCTCTGTTTTCGCATTGCATCCCACCATTGTATCCCTTATAGTGTTTCTGTCATGAATGCACTATCTGAAACCACAACGGCGGGAGCACAAAGCATCCCGAAAACAAAACGCAACGACAACTTGTCCACAGACGGCAAATGGAGATCGTTTCCGAAAGTTCCAAATCTACTGCAATACGTCGTTGCAGGGACATATTACGCGAGGTGCAAGGTCAATGGCAAGCCCGTTCGCGCTTCGCTTGAAACAGATGTCTTCACCACCGCCAAAGTCCGACTGCCGGACAAGCTCAAAGAACTCCGTAAGCCCAAAGCACAAGTCGGCACGTTCGCGGATGGACGGCTCAAATACGAGACGGAAACCAGCAACGGCTACACGTCGCGTAAAAACAGATTGGTGAAGCTCGCGCCCTTGAGCATCGCGTATCGGCTGCGTTGCCTTGAATGCTTGAGACGCTCCCTGGTTGAGTGCTTGTTTCATCCAAGCAAGACGTGGAAAGAATTGAGCGAACAGGCGCGCGTAAAGGGGTTTGCTGAACTAGATGGAATGAGCGCCAGCGATTTCACAAAGGAACGCTGCGAAACGTGGCAAGCCCAATACTCGAACCAGTATTCGCCATCGGTTTTCAACAACACCGTGAACACCTTTCGCCGCGTTCTCGAATTGGCGGGACTTTCGCGTGACGGTAATCCGGCCTACAAAATCGGGCGCATGGACATTCTTGAAAAGCCAATTCGCTTGCCAAGCCCCGAACAGTTCGACCGCATCATTGTCCTAGTTGAAACGTCGGGCGCAGGACAGGCGAAAGATTGCGCCGACCTTATTCGCTTTTTAGCTTTCACCGGCACTCGAATCAGCGAAGCAAAACAGGCGGTGTGGGCGGACGTGGACTGGCAGGAAAACACGCTGCAAATTCATTCGGTCAAAGTGAGGGGCGGCCACGATCAGGATGTGACGCGGAAAATTCCGCTCAATCCCGCCTTAAAACAACTGCTCGAAAAATTAAAAAAGGCGCAAGACCAGAAACCCACAGGCCGCATTTGCAAAGTTGCCGAATGTCAGAGGAGTCTCAACCGCGCTTGCAAACTCGCAGAATGCAAGCGGCTAACGCATCACGACCTGCGGCACTACTTTGTCACAAAATGTCTGCAAGCTGGTGTTGACGTATTCACGTTGGCAAAGTGGGTAGGCCACCGAGACAACGGAAAATTATTATTGAAAGTTTATTCACACTTGCAGGCGGAACATTCGCAAGCAATGGCGATAAAGGTGACGTTCGGATCAAGCAACGGCAGTCAGGTATCTCCATGACAAAATTACTGAGACGGGCCCTTGCCTCGGTTTGATGGAAAGTCTTGATGGACAGACTATTCCCACCAGCCGACTTGCTGCATCCTCACTTTCAGTTTTTAGAAAACTAAATCCCTTTGAAGCTCCAAGTAGATCGCCGAATGAGCGGCGAGCCAACCGGGAGCGGACGGCACTTGCGGGATGCTTTTGATTGGGCGAAGGATCATCACGACGTGCTCGTGTTGGATGGCGCTGGAAAAATCGTCGCCGTTTTTCGGTTTGACCATACAGCATCCGGTTGGGCGCTCTGCCAAGAGAAACTGGCGCAGTTTCCGGCAGTGGCCATCGCGGTCGAAGCCGGGCACAACGCCGCCATTGAACGATCGGTGACTTTGGCTTATCGCGTCAATGCGCTGGCTCAAAATCATCGCGGCCATGATCCGCCACCAGACGCCGTATAACGCGGCCGTTCACACGCGCAATCAACTCCAACATGGTTCCTGGGGTGATGCAGTTGCAGCCCGTCCAAATCATAAAAAAGATGCCTGCTAAACGCACATAAAAACAGCGGTCGGGCGGCTAGTGCTGTCAAGAAGTTCTCCTCGCTGCGCTGCGGTCCATCTTGACAGCGCCGCCCGACGCTGTGGTTTGCTCTTAAGATTTTGCGTTCGCAAAATCTGCCCGGCTGCGGGCAGAAAACCAACCAGAGCACTTGTGAATAACTACCATGAAAATGTCATTGCCAGCACAGAGAACATCTTGACAAACCGCCCGGCTCCGGGGGTTTTGCTTCTAAGATTTCGCGCGGGGGAGAACTGCTTCTAAAATGAGTTTGGATTTCCGACAAAGATATTTCTGGTGGCAAATTAAAACACGCTCCGTTCAACGAAGAAAAACGCCAACAATTTCGCCAGCTAAAATCAGCCTTGGACGAAGTTTACCCAAAAACTATTGAGGCGTGGCACTGCGACCCTTGGATGGCTTAAATGTCAACGACCTCCAGCTTTGTCTGAGGTCGTTGATAAAATTGGGTTTCCAGATTTTGTCCACGTCGGCGGATTCATTTTCAGCCCGGTGATTTTTAAAACATAAGCATATTTGCACGGCGCGATGGCAGGCAGCTTCACTTGCAATCCGGCGGCGGACTGCGTGAATTCTAATTTACCCTCACTGCCAAGCATCGTAACCGCCTTAACTTTTCCGGCACTTTCTCCGAGCGAAGTTATCGCCAAATTCGCACCCGGCCAGTTGCCGAGGACGATGGCGTAAAGCGCGTCGCCCTTGACGGTGAACCGGATATTCGTGCTACCACGTCCGCCGCCCTCACCAAACTTAATCCAGTTGTATGTATCATAAATCGCCTCACCATTTACGTTAAGCCAACGGCCAATTTCCAGCAGCGTATTTTGCTGTTCCGCTGAAAACGTCCCGTCCGCCTTGGGCGAAAGATTTAACAGCAACGTGCCGTTTTTGCTGACCGTATCAACGAGCTTGGAAATGATTGAACCGGCACTGTTCACGCGCATCCCGCCAGTGTAGCCCCAAGTGCTGCCGATAGGCTCATCCACCTGCCACGCGCCCGTGCGGATGCCGGACGGCGAGCGCCCGCCAATTTTTTCAAAATCAATGATCGAACCAATCGTCTCGGTATTTTTGTTGCTCGGCGCGTAGGCCGCCTTTTTGGTGCTGATGGAAACTTCCTTGCCCCAGGCTTTCGCACGGTTGTAATAATAAGCCGCGACGCGCAGCTTCAACGGGTCAAGGTAACGCTGATCCACGCCGTTATCGAACCACAGCATATCCGGCTGGTATTTGTCAATCAGCTCGACGTTGCGGGCATACCAGTTGACCAGAAACTTTTCACACGCCGCGTCGCTGCGGTCGGCAACGTTGTAAAAATCCGCCCACTTCGGATCGTAAAGGTCGACGTGCTCGGCCTGCATTTTTTCGGCCATGTCGGCGGGTGGATTGATAAATTGAAAGTTTTCAATGCCGTGATTCGACACACCGAATTTTAATCCCTGCTTGCGCACGGCCTGGCACAGTTCACCGATCAAATCGCGGTGCGGCCCCATCTGCATCGCATTGAACGGCGTCATCTGGCTATCCCACATCGCAAAGTTTTCATGATGCTGCGCCGTCGGAATAACAAATTTTGCGCCGGATTTTTTGAACAATTCCGCCCACGCATCGGCATTGAAATTTGATTGCGTGAACAACGGAATGAAATCTTTGTAGCCAAATTTATCCTGCGGGCCGAAATGTTCCGCGTGCCACTGCCGGTCCGCACCATACATGTGTTTTTCATACCACTCGTTGTGATGCGCCGGCACGGAATAAAGTCCCCAGTGCATGAACAAACCAAATTTCGCGCCGGCAAACCACTGCGGCGCTTGATAGTTTTCCTTGAGCGATTCCCACGTCGGCTGGAACGGTCCCGGCGGAATGGGCGTCGGAATCATCGCGACGGCGGCGTTGACCACCGCCAGCGTCGTCTCCGGAGCCATGTCGAAGTCATTGGCGTTTCCACCGTCAGCCATGGGATTGTCGTTCACCTGCGCAGCATACACGCACGGCAGCAATGCAGATCCAAGGGCGAAAACAATTGCCGCGAATAATAAGTGGCGAATCGGCCAAATCGAAAAATGGATGCATCTCATGGCAGTTGGAGACGGTAAAACAGTTGCGGCAAATTTAGATTTAGCACGTTGGTGAAATTAAAATTTCCATTGGCGTCGAATTGATTTGTCGCCACGCGCGTCCAGTTGGCCAGCGGCAAGGCAAGGTTCGTTGATGACTGTAAATAATAATTGGCGTTGGCCGGCCCACCGGAACCGCTCATCACGATGCCATTCGGGGTGGAGATTATCTTTCCGAATTGTGGCAATGTCACGATGAGATTTACCGCGCCTTGGGCCGAGGTATCAATGCTGTAGCCATAACCCGCCGGCGCGGTGCCAAGGGTGATGGTGCCGACGCTCAAAGCGTCACCGTAAGTGAACAGCGTGTAAGTGCCGGGGCCAAAGCCGGTCGCCGCGCTGATGTTCAAGGTGCCACCCAAGGTCAGGTTTCCGATAACAGTGACCTGGTCGTTGCTAGTGCCTAACTGAAATTGGATCACGCTTGCATTGTCCAGACTCAAGTCGTTGCTGATGGTCAACGTGCCAGCGCTGCTGCCGCCCGGCGCAAGTATGCCGCCAGCGGCAATTGAAACGATGCCGCCAATCACGCCCGTGCCCGCCAGCGTTGCGCCCCTATTGATGGTGACCACGCCGGAACCAGTGCCGCTGCCGGCGGTGTTGTTGACGGTGAGCGTGCCGGCGTTGACGGTGATTCCGCCGGTGAAAGGATTATTGCCCGTCAGTGTGAGCGAGCCGGGGCCGTTGAAAATCAGCGCGGTGTTCGCCGCGCCGCCGTCGGAGATGACGCCGTTGAAAACGCTGTTGGTGTTCACGCCGCCGATGACAAAGGTAGTCGTGCTGGCGTTGGCCGTGGTCGCGCCGGAAAGTCCCGCGCCGGTGCCGCCGAACACCGCGCCGAGAGAAATGGTCGCGCCGCCATATTTGTTGTAAAGGCCGCCAGCGGGTCCAAGATTCCAAACCGCGTTGGAACTGCCGAAGGTGACGGTGTTCAACTCACGCAGCCAGTTGCCGGTGGTGAAATAAAGCGTGCCGCTGAATCCGCTCCAGTCGCCGCTGGGTGAAAAAACTCCCGGATTGTTCAGCGTGACGTTCAAAAGGCCGGAGCCTTGCAGGTTGAATCCTGCGTAAGGCTGGTTGGCCGCCTCCAAGGTGTTGGTTCCGGCGCAGGAGATGGTCGTCCCCGTGCCGACGCCGTTAAGATACAAGGTTCCGCCGTTCAGAGAGATGGCACCGGCGCCACCAGCATAGTAATTATTGATGAATTGCAGTATGCCGCCATTCACAATAGTGCCACCGCTAAAACTGTTGCTGGAATTCAGCGTCAATGTTCCCGAACCGTTCTTGGTCAGGCTCGTGAAGCCCGCCAGCACGCCGCCACCGATGGTGTAATTGAGTAAATTATTCGTGACCAGCACCGTCGCCGGCTGCAATGTGCCGACGAGGTTCACGTTGCCATTGGTTGACGTGTCGTCAAATTGCACGAGATCGAGATTGTAAAATTGGTCGGCAACGGAACCGTTCAACCAGTTGGTCGTGGCGAGGTCCCAGTTGCTGCCGTTCGTTCCCTGCCAGACTAGCGAACCGGCGTTGCCAGTGACGGTGAGCCGGACGTAGGACGGATTGCTGCCAGCGCTGGCACGAAATAAATTGAAAGTCTGGCGGGTGTTTGTGGGCAAGTTTTGCGTAACTCCGCTCCACGCTGTTGAAGTTGTGGCGCCTTCAATCAAGTCGTAAGTGCCCGCGCCATAAAATCCGTTGATGGGATAAAAAATATAATTGTTCACGCCGCTCATCGCCAGCGAACCACCTTGCATCACAATCTGGTCGTTCGCTCCGCTGGTCGAACTGGACAAATCAAAATATAAATTGGGCGCGGCGAGCGTCAGTCCGTTGCTGACGGTGAGCGTGCCGGCCTGACCATTCGCGATGCCGGGAAAAACATTTCCGCCGGACTGAACGGTCACGCCGCCGCCGAGAAAGCCACTACCCCGAAGGTTCGCGCCGCTCACCACCGTCACCGGGCTGTTGCTGAAACTGCCAGTGACAGACAGTGAACCGGCACTCACGGTGGTCGTGCCCGTGTGCGTGCTGACACCGCTCAAGGTCAATGTGCCAGTGCCGACTTTGATGAGATTGATGGAGTTTTGAAACTGCCCGGCAAACGTGCTGTCGAGGTTTAGCGAGCCGATGTTCAACGTCGGCGCACCGGCATAACTCAAATAAAGAACCGTGTTCGCATTCGTGCCGGACAACGCACCGAAGGAAAACGTGTTGCCGGTGGAGGTGTCGTAAAAACCCAGCGAGACGGGCGAATTCATCACCGTCACAGCATTCGGAAAACCGACAAAATACCCGCCATTGGCTCGCCCGCGCATCGAACCGTTGCCGAGAAAATTTACCGTGCCGGTGAACCCGGTGGCATTGCCGTTCAGGTCGTCGCGTGACACGGTGCTTTGCGCGGTGATGTTCAGTGTGCCAGTGCCGCTGATGTTGCCGGAGAGCGCGATGCGGTTGCCGAGGCTGATGTTGGCCGTGCCGTTGTTCGTGACGATGATGGGATTTGAGAAGCCCGGCTGTGTTCCAGACGCCCAGTTATTGATGAGCGAACCGTTTTGAAAAATAATGCTCCCGGCGCCAATCGTGCCGCCGTTGTTCAACTGAATCGTGCCGCTGTTCAAATTCACGTTGCCGGTAAAGCTGTTGGCGTTGTTCACGAATAAATTGTCCGTGCCGGATTTAGTCAGCGAGGCCGTGCCGCTGACCGCGCCAGTGCCGCCGATGGTATAATCCTGCTGACTGGCATTGAACACTAGACTGCCGGGCGCGACCGTGCTGTTGATGTTGATGGCGGTGCTGGCAGAGCCGGTGTCGTCAAACGTCACGTTGTCGCTGGAATTAAACGTGACGAGATCATTGCCGTTGAACCAATCGATTGTGTTCGTCGTGTCCCAGATGTTGTTCACGCCATCGCCGCGCCATACAAGATTTTTCGGAATGTAAATGACTGAAACGAGCAAACCCATCGTGTTTGTCATGCTGCTGCCGGCGCTGTCCACCACTTTGAAATTAAAGCTGGCGAGGCCGGCGGAAGTTATCGTCGGCAAAAAGTGCGCAAAGTGACCATTGGTGATCGTGGCCGTGCCGTTGGTGAAATTAAAAACCGTATAAGTCGCGCCATTGGTGAAGCCCAATGTGTAAGGCCATAAATCAATGTCCGTGGCGTTCGTCTGAACAAAGGCGTGCGGCGCGGCCAGCCAGTTCAAATAATGTTCCAGCAGCGTGTAGCCATCGGCGGCGACGGTGTTGTTATCGGCGACCGTCGGATTCGAGCCGGTGGCGTTTTCCCAAATGTCGGGCATTCCGTCTTGATCGGAATCCACCAATGCCGTGCCGCCGTCAATCGTGCCGTAACCGTTGTTGCCCAGGCCGGTGGAGGTTTGCGTCGTCCACATCCGGCCCGAAGCACCGAGCGAAGTCACATCGCCGAGGACACTTTGATCCACCTGATCGCGCGGCAATGCGCCGGACAAAGATACATCATATTTGTAAGCCGTGGCGGTGGAATAAGTCGGCGTATTCGTCGTCACGGTTGACCACGGCGCAGCCAGCACCACCACGCTGCCGGGCGCGGTGGCTGAACCATTCAAACTGCCATCCCGGTTTTGATCGAGCAAATTGCCCGTCGAATAAGCCTGAATGTTGCCGTCCATCTGGTAAAAATCGTCGCCCGCGCTGGTCGTGGACGGCCCGGTGATGAAATAATTGTTCACGATGTCGTGCGAGAAATGGCTGCTGGTGTCGGCCACCGTGTAACCGCCCTGATAATTATAAATGGTATTATTGATGAAGACCGCGTTGACCTTGGCCATCGGATTGCGGTTGTGCGCGCTCGCAAAAATGTTGTAGCACCACGAGAACGTCTTGCTCAAAGCCTCGGCATGCTGGTTGAACTGCTGGCCGATGGGATCGCCCAGGATGGAATTCTGCAGGGTGATTGTGTTGGCCCCGCTGCTGCCCGTGGAATCAATGTTGTTGTAAGGCGAAAACTCAATCGAGATATGGTCGAAAATCATGTTCACCCCGTCGCCGCAATTGATGCCGTCCTCCGTGGAACTCGCCAGCGAGCCGGGCCGGATGCGCAGAAAACGCACAATCTCGTTGTTCTTCGCGCTGAAGGAAACTTCATGGCCCATGATGCCGATGCCCCCGCCCGGCGCGGTCTGTCCGGCGATGGTCAGGCCGCTCGAACATGAAATCGCGCTGTTCAAAACAATGTAGCCGCCCACGTCAAAAACAATCGTGCGGTTGGCCGCGCTCACCGCGTCACGAAATGAACCCGCGCCGCTGTCCGCCAGCGTAGTGACGTGATAAACCGTGCCACCGCGCCCGCCCGTGGCGTATTGCCCAAAACCTTGCGCGCCGGGAAAAGCCAGTTGCTGGGCGTAGCCGGAGAACACCGCGAGCAGGCCGACCAGACCTGAAAGAATTTTTCTGGCGCCGGCGGGCAAGCGGATTCCGTGTTTGTGTTTTATTCTTATCAGATTCATTGCAGTTGCAGCCGGTAAAATGTCTGGGGCGCGCTGGCGTTGATTACATTGGTAAAGTTGAAATTACCGTTCGCATCAAATTGATTGGTGGCGACCGGCGTCCAGCGCGGAATTGTCAGATTGGTTGTGGCTAGAACGTAATACATCCAACCCGCGATGCCACCGGTGCCGCTGATGACCAGACCGGATGCATTAACTGCAAGTGCTTCGATAACTGGTGGCTGGTAAACGGCAACCGAAACAGTTCCCGATTTTTTCAAATAATTCGTGTTCCAAACCAGATTGCCGGTCAGCGGTGGTAAGACGAGGCTCGCAAACGAACCGGCGTAATTTCCGGCGGTGAATAATTTAAAGCTTTCCCCCGCCGTGTAATCCGTTCCGCTGCTGTTGGTCACGTTCAACGCGCCACCGGCGGTGAAAGTGCCGCCAACCTTCACCGCGTCGTTGGTCGGCGGCGCGGCTTGCAATTGCATGAAGGTCGTGCTGCCAGCGGCCAGCGTCAGGTTGTTGCTGATGATCAGGATTCCCAGCAGATTGCCCGTCGCGAGCGCACCGCCGGCATAGACATTGACCGCGCCGGCAATCGTGCCGCTGCCGCCGAGTGTGCTGCTATTATTCACGCTCACTGGTCCGGAACCCGTTCCGCTGCCTGTGGCATTGTTGATAAGTAACGTGCCGCCTCCCGGAATATTTGCGAACAATGATTGCGCCAGCAGCAACGCCAGACCAAAAATCAAAAGACTTTTTTTGGTGATGTGCTTCATGGCAATTGTAGTAAATAAAAACTTTGCGCTGCATTGGGATTGATGGTGTTGGTGAAACTAAAGTTACCATTACCATCGAACTGGTTGGTCTGCAACCGCGTCCAGTTCGTCGCCGGTAACGCGAGATTCGTCGTGGTCAACACGTAATAAGTGCCGTTAGTCACGCCCCCGCTGCCACTCATTGCCAGCTTACCGTTCGCGAAGCCGAGACTACCGATAACCGGCGGCGTCTCTGCCAGCACACGGATTGTGGCGTCGGTCTTAAATGTGTTCGTGTTCCAATACAATCCTGGCGTCAAAGTCGGTAAAGAAATGCTGTTGAAATTTCCGGTGAACCCCGGCCCGCTGAACAGTTGAAACGCATCGCCCGCCTGCAACAGATCATCCGCGTTGCTGATAACCAACGCGCCGCCCCAAGTGATCGTGCCCGCGACAAACAGGACGTTGTTAGTCTGTGAGTCGTGACTGACGTTGATGATGGTTTTGCTGCCGGCATTCAGCGTCAGCGCATTGCTGAAAGACAGCGCGCCTAGGTCATTGTTGCCGGGCGCGAGCGTTGCGCCGCTGGCAACAGTGAAATTTCCATTCACCTGTCCGTCGCCAGAAATCTTTTTGCCACTGGACAAAGTCATGGCGTGGCTGGTGGTGCCGCTGACATCAAGAATTCCGCCGTTAGAGAGATTGACGTTTGTTGAATTGGCGATGGAAGCGGCATTCGTCAGCGCGAGCATGCCCGCCGTCACATACGTCGCACCGGAGTAAGTGTTCGCCGCCGTCAAAATCAAAACTCCATTGCCAGCCTGCGCAAGGCTGCCGGCACCGCTGATGAGATTGGAACAAATCACACTATCAAAGCGGTTGAAAACGAGCGCGGCATTGTCGGTCACATTACCCGTTCCCAGTAACCCAGAGTTTCCGCCGGCACCAATTTGCAGCGCCCCACCACTGATGGTAGTCGTGCCGGTATAAGTATTGTCGCCGGACAAAATCCAGACGCCGGTGCCGATTTTAGTGATAGAGTTGCCGGTGATAACTCCGGCGAAATTGGCCGTGCTGTTGCGGCTGCCAACCGTCCAAGCCGTGGCAGTCAGATAGGCAGTTGAATTGCCCGAGATTTCTCCGACGGTCACGGAGCCATTCAAACTGTAAGCCGAGTCACCATTCAATGCGAGAGCGGCATTGGCCAGCCCGTAAGTGTTGTTGAAACGAAAATCCGATCCGCTGGCATTGATTTGTCCAGTGAACGCCGACCAGTTGCCGTCGAGTTCCATGCGCACATAGGGAATATAAATGTTCAACGTGCCGCCGCCGGTCAAGGTGCCGTTCATATAGCAGCGTCCGTCGCCATTCAATGTGCCGGTGGAATTAGTCGGCACGACCATATTCCAATAAAAAATGTTGCTGAACGGCCCTGGTGGCGTGTTGTTGTTGGAGTTTAAGCTCAACGTGCCTTGGTCCAGCGTGACCGTATTCGCGGAACCAAAGGCCGAGACGTTCGCCGTGTAATTTGCCAAAGTCACCGTGGCCCCACTAATAAGTGTCGCACCGGAGTAAGTGTTGTTGGTTGCCAGAAGAAATGAACCTGGACCGACATAGGTGACATTGTCTCGGCCGGAAATAGTTCCGGTCAACGTGAGTGTTTTGGCGGTGGAGATATTCAGAATCGTGAGGTTGTTACTGATTGTGATCGGCGCGGCAATCGTGTCGCCTGCGCTGGTGGATAATTCGATCAAACCGGCGTTGTTGTTTGTGCCATTTTTGAAAGTTAGTGAGCCGCCGTTTGGCATCAGCGTAAAGGCCAAGGAGCCATTCGCGTCCCCGATATTCAACCAGCCCAGCGTGATGCTTTGATCCACGTTGTTCGTTTGTGGCGCGGCGATGTTGGCGGTGATGTTGACAACGATGCCGGTTGCGTTTGGATAAGCGGCAAGGTTAGTCCAGTTCGCGTTCACGTCCCAACTTTGCGGCGAGCTGGTGACAAGGTTCGTCCAAAAGGCGCTGACAAAAGCCATCGGAGTGGCGCTGGCTTCGCGCGAATTATTTCCCTCGCCGCCCGCGTTCAGCGACGAGACGACATAATAATAAGTCGTGCCGTTGACCACGGCGGTGTCAGTGTAACTCGTGCCGGTCGTGTTCAACAAATTTGTTTCCGCGCCGCTGCTGGTGCCGCGTTTTAAGTTGTAACTGCCCGCGCCGGAAGCAGCGAGCCAGCTCAAACTGATTTTTCCATTTCCCGGAATGGCAACCAAGCCAACTGGCGTGACGGGCGCGGGCGGCACCAGTGTCGCTGCTGTGACCGGTGTGGAGTAACTGGAATTGCCCCAGCAGGAACGAAACGCCTGCACGCGATAAAAATAAGTCGTGCCGGTCGCCAGCCCGGTGTCGGAGTAATTGGTAATGCCTGCCGTTACCACGCCGATGGAAGTGTAGTTGCCGCCATTGGTTGAGCGTGCGATATTGAAGCCATCCTCGTTGGTGGAATTGTCGCCCCAAGTCAGATTGATTTGATTGGTCGCCACGCCAGTGGCCGTCAAACCGCTCGGCGTGGCGGGCGGTTGTGCGGCTTGGGTGGAGGCTTGCGCGGTGTTTGAATTGGGGGAGTTGCCATTGGCGTTGTTGGCGACGACGCGGTAATAATAAGTCGTGCTGGTCGGCAAACTGGTGTCGGCATAATTCGTGGCGGTGTTGAAGACCGCTCCGATTTGGCTGAAGTTCGAATTATCGGTGGAACGCAAAATTTCAAGGCTCGTCGCGTTCGTCGCATTGTTCGTCCACGACAAGTCAATTTCACAGCCGGAAACCGCTGTGGCGTTCAATCCGGTCGGCGCAGCGGGTGGAGTCGAGAGAATGATTTGTGGGCCGGTTTCCATTTGCAGGAAGTCATAAATCAGTCCGCCTTGAACCAACTCGGGATAGTAAGTGCCGGTCCAACTGCCGGGAGCGCCGGGTTGGCGGATGGTGATGGTGAAGGTATTGGTGCCGACGACGAATAGGTTGGATGGAAATGGAAATTGATAATACTGGTAGCGCCCCACAGTCACCACATCGCGATAAATGTCAACGCCGCTGGTGGTGCCGACCCCATGATATGGATCGGAAACACCGGATATGGTCGGCGTCGCATTCACTCCATTGATGTAGGTGTAAAAATAAGTTCCATTGCCGCCGGCAAAAGCAACGGTGAACAGCACGTTGGTCGGCGGCAGGTTGGTCAGGTTGAAGATGACGTTCCAATGCGGCGACCAGTAATTGCCGTTCGTTTGCGTGTGGTCGGTCAGATTGGGATAAGACTGCGGCGTGATGCCCACACTGCATTGCGCGTAATACCAGTCGTTGGATTCCACGCTTTGGCCGATGACAAAATTTACATCGTTGGTGCTCTTGTCATTCAAGTAGCGCCACCACAAACCAAACTGTTTGGGATAATTGCCCAGATGAAATTCCTTGGAACTGTGATCCGGTGTGCCGACGCGCCAGAGGCGTTGTGCCAAATGCGGCGGATTCCAATTGATGACACCGAGGTTGTTGGTCGCGTCGGGCAGCACCACGATGTTGGAGATTTGCAATTCGCCCCAGATGCCCGGCACATAGGAAAAAAGCTGGTAGTTGCCCGGACGAATTTTGGGGATGGAAAAATTTCCGTTCGTGTCGCTCGTTGTCCAAAATATAAAATTCGTGGCGCCTTGAAAAATCCAGTCTCCATCCGTGTAGTCGCCGAGGATGACAACGGCATTCGCGGTGGACTCGCCGGTCTTCGCTTTCAAAGTGCCCATCACGGTGCCGCGATGACGCGGATAATCCTGCTCGCTTTCATTCATCCAGGCGTAAGGCCAGTTGGAAACCATCTGCGACGCGATGTTTTGCGCGTTGGTCCAGAGTTGCAGATGATTGGTGCCGGAGTTGGCATACATAAAATATGGGCCAATGACCTTGGTGAAGATTTCGCCGGCGGCGGCACCGGGGTTGGGAACGCTACCCAAGCCGTGGCCTTCCAAATCATCATTATACATATAGTCGCCGGACACCGCGCCCTTTTGTTTGGTCGGCCCGCCGTTGATGAATTCAAAACTGCCCAGAATGCTCCACAGCCCGATCTGATCCGTCGCCATGCCCCACACCGGCCGAAACGTGTTAGACGCGCCTTGATAACTACTCTGGTCATACTTGGTCGTGCAGGGATGCAGGTCGGAAGTCAAACCGAGCGGCTGGGTGTAAATCGGCCAGCCCGGCTCATAATAATTCCCCGTGGGCTGCGTGACAAAACTGGTGTAAGGCAGCACGGCTACCTCGGCGGGCACGCCGTCGTTATTAGTTTGTGCTGGCGGAAGGGTGTTGATACTTAATCCAATCGGCACGTCCGACGACGAGAAATCCCAGGCATAATTCACCGAACCATTGGCGTTTGTCGTGGTGTCAAATATCGAACCGCATCGTCCTTGCCAACTATCCGCCCAATAGTAGGCCGCTGGCTGGTTCGCCCAATGCCGCCAGACGTGGTAAGTATAAAATCCCGCCTCGCCCGCGCGCATGACGTGATGTTCCGCCCAGTCCCAAAGTCCGTTAGGATACAAGGCCGTGTTCCCGCTTGCCAATGGATTCCGGATCATGACATCCACGATTTGCCCGTTATTAGTGACCACGCTATAAATCGCACCCGTCCCGCCACCGCCGACGCCCACCCAGTAATCATTTGTTCCACTGCCGATATGAGTCAGGCTCAGCCCATAGTCCTGGCTGGGATTAATGAGGTTGGTGCTGGCCAGCGTATTGAGGGCAAAGTAAGAAACATCACCGCCGGTCTTGCTGCAGGTCATTGTCACAATGCCATTGTTCATGGTCACCGTGCCGTTGCCATTATCAGTCAAGGTCACATTGGCGCGGGCAGGCGTAAGACTCATTACGCCGGACAGCATCACTGCGGCCAGCGCAAAACAACGCCGGAAAAGTTTCAGGCAAGAACGAAACGGGATCATTATGATTGAGGACAAGCTACGACATTTTAATGATATTTTCCCTCGTAGTTTCGGGTGACGCCATTCCAAGACGGCGAACTTGAAGACACTGACAGGAATGGTTTGGGTGAATCATTGTAGTTGGATTTTGTAAAACATTTGGGGCAATGCGGGATTCAGGGCATTTGTCAAATTAAATGTGCCGTCCTGGTCAAATCCGTTGGTTATCACCGGCACCCATTGATTCACCCCCAGGTTGGTTGCCGCCAGCAACCAAAACGGCCAGCCGGCCACGCCCCCCGAACCATTGATGACCAATTGGCCACCGTTGATTTTAAGACTGGTGATAGTGGGTGAAGTCAGCGCCACCACGGACAGGGTTCCCGACGTTTTTAAAGTATTGGTGTTCCAGACGAGGTTGCCCGTCAACGGCGGCAAAACAAATCCGGCAAAGGTGCCGGTGCAACTGGCGGCGTTGAACAATTTGAAACTATCACCGGCCATGAACGCCGCGCCACCGCTGTTCGTTAAATTTAACGTGCCGCCTTCATTCAATATGCCGGCGATGTTTACCGAGTCATTCGTGAGCGGCGAATGTTGGATTTGCATGAAGGTGGTGCTGCCGGCGGCAAGCGTAAGGTTGTTACTGATGGTCAGCGCGCCGAGCGGGTTTCCCGGCGCGAGCGCGCCGCCGGCATTCACCGTGACCGCGCCGGAAATAATTCCATTGCCGCCCAACGTCGCCCCGCTGGCCACGGTCACGCCAGTGAAGGTATTGGTTCCCAGCAACACAAGCACGCCGTTTACCAAGGTGCTATTTATGGTCAATGCGCCAAAGCCGCCAACTGCGCCAGCCAAGGTCACGCGGTTACCGTTTACATCCAACGTGCCGCCGCCAGGATTGACCGAAACCATCTGTGTTGAAATGTCTTTGGTGTTGCCGGTCGCCCACTGGAGTGTGCCACCGTCAAAGGTCACGCCGCCAGTGCCGAGGGCGCTGGTATTGAAATTGAGAATACCCCCGGCCAGGTCGGTGCCACCGTTATAAGTGTTCGTGCCAGTCAAAGCCACCATGCCGGCGCCCAGCACAGTCAGGCCGCCGTCCGGATTGCCGCTGCCATGTAGCAGGCTGGCCGCGATGGTGATGTTGTAACCGCCGTTGTCAATCACCGCGCCGCCGGCCAGCACATTTACCATCAAATATCCGGACGCGAAGGCGGGCAGAAAGGTCGAACCCGTCGGATCATTCGCATTCGCCCGCAACAGGCCGCCATTGAAATTGATGGTGGCCTGATGGGTGTTGCCGACATTACCGGTCGAGGCGGAATCGAGAAAGTTGCCCACCGTCAAAGTGCCGCCATTCAAGTCGAGCAAATCATTTTCGGCAGTGGCTCCGCCTTTGGTTCGGTTAACATCAAAACTTCCAGTGATGGTGAGACTGCCATTGTCCTGCACCGTGACGAACGAACCGTTCGGGACGCGACCGGCATAATTCCCGCCAAAGGTCAGCGAGGCGGCGCTCAAGCTCGCATTGTTTTCCACCGTCAACGTGCCGAGGCCTGGGTAGCCGTTGCCCGCGCCGTCAGCGATTAAAATAGTCCCGCTGGTGGTGAGCACCGCCGAATCTGCAACATTCAGATTGCACGCGCCAGCGTTGCCACTGATGTCCAGAGTGCCGGTGGTTGTCAGGTTGCCAACACCGCCCAAAGTAAGTGTCCCGTTTAGGATTGTTGTCACGCCTGAGTAGTTCGCCCCGCCGGTGGCACCGGAGCCAATCGTTTGGGCTCCAGTTCCCACTTTTGTCAACGAACCAACGCCAGACAAGATGCCGGCGTAAAGGTTGGTCGTGTTATTACTGCCCACCGTCAGGGCGATGGCGGCGGCGGCGTTGTTCTGCAAAATTAAATTGTAACCGCCCCCGTTTGCTAGTGCGCCCACGGTGAAAATCTTTCCCGTCACCGAACTGTCGAATGTCACGCTGCCGCCGTTCAGTATCAAGGTGGTGTTCTGCGCCGCATTTTGGTTCGATAGCTTCAGCGAACCAGCGTTGATCATTGTGACTCCGGTAAATGTATTGCTGCCCGAAAGCGTCAGCGAACCGGGGCCGAGAAAATTTAAGTTTTTCGCACCGGCGATACCGCCCGCAATGGTCAGCGCATTAACCGAGGCGTTGCTCACATTCAAATCCGTGTCGAGATAGACGGGCGCAGAAATAGTGTCGCCCTGGCCGACGGCCAACTCTACTAGCGCTGCCTGGCCGGGTGTATTGTCGAAGTCGAGTGCGCCACCGTTCCCGGCCAAACTGAATCCGCCGCCGGTCGCGCCGATGCTCAAACCGCCGACAATGTTCGTATGGTTCAAGTTGATGATCTGACCGGCAGTAATGGCGGCGTTGATGACGGCCACCGCCTGCGTGGCGTTGGGAAAGGCCACGCCGTTGGTCCAGTTGGAATTCAAATTCCAATTTTGCGCGGGCGCTGTGATTGAGTTGGTCCAATAAACCGGCGGTGGCCCAGAAAACGGCACGGCGCTGGCTTCGGCAGAATTGACGCTGCTGCCGGCTGGGCCGGTGGCATAGACGACATAATAATAGTTCGTGCCGTTGCGCAGACTGGTGTCGGTATAAATGGTGTTAGTCGTGCTGGCGACAGTGAAGGTTTCGTTGCCGCTGTTGGTGCCACGAAGCAAAATATAATTAGTTGCGCCGGCGACCGCGTTCCAACTCAGCGCCACCTGCGCATTGCCGGGCAAGGCGATCAGTCCGGTGGGAATGGCGAGCGGTGCCGTGCTAACATTGTTGAATATGTAGGTGGTGACGGAATACGGAATCAGCGTGGCGGAAAAACTTTTGTTGGTCACGGTCACCGCTGGCTGGCTGGCGAGATTCAGATTTCCCGTCGCGGCGGTGCGGATGACCGCTCCCGTCGCGGGCAACGCGGTGAAGGCAGCGAGATTGTAATTGATGGTCAAATTGGCGGAGTTGTCATTGACCGCCACGATGACGAGGGTTTGATTGGTGGGATTGTAGGCGGCAAGTGAATAGTTGTCGCTCGCATTGATGATTTGAAAACCAGGCCGGATGTATTGGCTGAACTGACCCATGACATAAAACTTTTCGTTGATGGTGTAGTTAGTGGTGACTTCATCCGTCAGCGAATTGAGGAGAAAGCCCCAGCCGCTGGCGTTGTCCACGACCTGCCAGTAAATCCACGCCCTCACCCCCGCGCCAGTGACGTCATCGTGGATACGCCGCGCCATGGTGATGCCGCTGCCGTCGCCGTCGCCGTATTCGGAAAGCCACGCGGGCTTGTGCAAGCCGGTGGCCAGGCTGCCCAAGCTGCCCGGATTTTTCGTGCCATAGGCGTGCGAGGAAATCAGCGTAACATTATTCACGGCGGTGCCGTAAGCGTTGATGGCCGTGGCGGCGTCTGGTTCATCGTAAGTTTCCGGCGCGTCAATGCCGGCGGCAAGTTTTTGCGCGGATAGCGCGGCGCTCAAATCATTGACCATGCGCGCCTGCTGGCCAGAATCCATGTGGCAACCTTCCTGTCCGCCGCCGTAACCCCACGGACCCTCTGGCTCGTTCATCGGCGTGACTAGTTCAAAGTTGATGTTGTCCAGCAACGTGAGATTGCTAACGACGGTGGAGAGATAGCCAGCAAAATTAGTCTCATAAGTCGTCTGCAAATTGTCGCTATGAGAATTCGTCGCACCGGTGACGCTCCCGCTGACAGTCATCCACCACGGCGGCGAATTGGCAAACGCCTCCACATGATTAGCACCCAGCGCGACCGCCTGCTTCAGCATCCAACGCTGGTTGGTGTCCACGTTCCAGTTCCACACACCATTCGTCGGCTCGAAGCCGGGGATTTTGGCGCGGTATTGCAGCGTGTTCGGGATGCTGGGATTTTCCCCGCCGCCGATGTTATAGCGAACGATATTAAGTTTCAACGTGGTGAAAGCCAGTGAAGCGTAGGTGTTGCGGTTGGCGTAGCCGCCGCAGACATTGGCCCACCAGCACAACGAAGTGCCCCAGCCCTGATAGTTCGTCACCAAAACAGTAGTTGGATCCACCGTGGTATTGATAGTCTGGGCCGCAAGCGGTTCGCCTGCCAGTGAAACCAAGATGGCGGCGAGCACCAACCGGCTCGATTGAACTAGGGGAATCATTGTGGTGGATGCCGGTAAACGGAATGGGCGAAACCGGATTGGAGCGGCAAGCTCTTTGCAGTTCCGGCTAATTCGTTAAAAAATGTTTCCGGCCCGGGTTTCACAACGAAATGTAATGAATCAATATGTCCAGCTATTCATTGTGGACTTCCTATGGCCACGGTGTTAGGGGCTTGGTTCCAGTTGCGATGCCAGTAGTAATTATAAAGATTGGGTAGCTTAGAGTATTCGGCGTGGCCGTCCGCCAACGCCAAATCCACTCCTCCAGCCGGCGGGGTGGTTATCCATGATGACGTATAACTTCTTGAAGCTGCACCGGCGTTGAAACCATGCCGTTGTAGAGTTACCCGACCCATTTCGGTCTTGGCATTTTTGGTAGGATCGGCGCCGATATAGAGATTTGCGGCTGGGGAATCCTGCTCCGCTGGGGCAGCATCCATCCAGTTACCATCAGCGAACAATGGTGTTTGCGATGAATTTTGCACGGACGATTCCTTCTCGTAAACCCAGGACGGATCGCTCACGCCAGAATATGCCGCTTCCTGCTGCTGTTGGTCTTTATAGCCAGTGGTTACGAACGCATTCGCATAAAACCAACCGTTGTAGGCGTAACTACAGTTGATATTTTGTCCCACGGGCGAGGAGCCGACATAAGCCGCTTGAAGCGAGGCGGTGTAGCAATAGTTGGCCGCGCCAGCCCAGCCGCCTGCGCCAACCCCATAGTATCGAATGCCCAGCGCCGTGCATTGGGCTTGGGTCAACTGATTCGCCGCCGTTGGACAAACCATCACGTTCACGGCGTTGGCATAGTATGACAGCAAACAGCCCATCCATACGGCTTTGGAACCGTATATGCCTCCCGTCTGTGGTTGCATCACGACCCCATTATAATCACCGGCATACATGATGTCGGAAATGGCGAACTGCTTGAGGTTGCTTATGCACTGGGCCTGTTGGGCTTTGCGCTTGGCGCTGGCCAGCGCCGGCAGCAGCAGCGCCGCCAGGATCGCAATGATGGCAATCACCACCAGCAGCTCAATCAGGGTAAAGCCGGCGCGCTGCCGTCTTGCCCAGTCCGGTTTAATCTGAACCTGTTCAATTTTTTTTTTCATTTTCTATTTTAACCTATCGCCGTCAAATTATCTACAGTGTGTTCCCATCCCAACCTTCAATCCGAACCCATGTTTTTCAATTTATTTCTTCGCGGCTGTAAACAGGATCAAGCCG
>Ga0302266_10000843_pt1 | contig 30131 bp, 25 predicted proteins | sample III_Bog_E1_2_FD_194559 | JGI IMG/M metagenome (GOLD analysis project Ga0302266, IMG submission 194559) | Peat permafrost microbial communities from Stordalen Mire near Abisko, Sweden - III_Bog_E1_2 | ecosystem: Environmental > Terrestrial > Soil > Wetlands > Peat | place: Sweden: Abisko...
GCTGAGGCCATTCGGCGAGGTGGGCAAGCTGATCGTCGGACCAGCCCAGGCCCTTGGCGAGAATGGTGTGGCTGGCCAAGCAATAGGGGGTTTCATTCACCTGGCTGGTGCGGACGATGATCAGCTCTTTGAGCATTCGCTATCAACACGTGTTTCCGTTAGTTTTGAGTCACTTAACATATTCCTTGAACATTTGTTATCAACACGGGTTTCTGTGCCGTCCAAGAGGCGATAGACGCTCACGACTTGCCCATCCCTGACGCGCATACGGGGTACGTATAAGGATAGCAGTTTCCGTCTGTCGTCCTTGCTGTAGGTGTCCCACCCGGCAAAGATCGTGAAAAGAGATACAAGCTGTTCCAGCGTTGTCCCCGCTGGTACTGACGCCTGCAGGCGGGTCAACTCTTCATTGACCATGGCAAGCCGTTCGGCAACCTTAGCCAGACGTTCGGCCTTTTCAGTCGTGGTGATGTCGCCCTCCATGAACATATCGATAACCCGGCTGCGTTTCCGCTCAAGAGACTTCTGCTCAGTTTCCAGTTGTGAAATCCTAGAAGACCTCTTGTCATTCTGTTGCAAGGATTGCAATCTATGTGCCAGCCGACGCAGGAAGGCCGGGTCTGCCATATCTCCACCGATGAGGCTGTCTATCCGGCTCTCCAAGTCCGTAATGCGCGTGTACTTCTGTTCACATCCCTGCTTTCGGTAATGTCCCAAACACACATAGTAGCCAGCACCGCTCCCACGATGAGGAGTCAGGACCCGTCCGCATTCGTCGCAAAACAGGAAGCCGTTGTATGCGGCTATGCCCTGCCTCTTGCGGTTGCGTCTGCATGAATCGCTTTTGACGTCCAGTATCTGACATGCCCGGTCCCACATCTCTGGAGACACAAGCGGCTCATCAATCACCTGAACCCGGATAACCTTGTCTTCCGAACGCTTCTTCATTGGACGGTACTTCGCCTGACGACCGTTCGTCCCCGCTTTGGCTTCCCCACACTCACGCTCGTATACGCGCCAGCCTTTATAGATGGGATTGTGGATGAGGTATCGAGCACCGGTGGCACTCATCCCGAGATACTTTGCAACTTCATTTAGAGACTCACCCGCCAGCACCATCCCATACGCATGTTTGGCTACTTGTGCTTCTTCTGTGTAATGCCAGCCGAGTTCCTTGCTGTGTCCAACACCTTTGGGGAGCGTAGAAGCGAATCGTCCGCCTGACTTGCGGTTCTCCTCGTTGCCGCGGTGAAGCCGCTCACGGATCGTGGACCGCTCGTAGCCGCTGATGCTGGCTTGCATACCGGCCATCAGCCGCCCCATCTTGTCGTTGAAATCGATGGTGCCCTCGGGAAGGTAGAGGATCGTCTTCGTCTTCTGGAACTCGGAAAGCAACACGTAGTCGGCGAAGTCGTCCGGGCGCATCAGACGGCTGAACTCGCGGGCAACCACGCCCTGTATTCTCCCCGACTTCATCAGCTTGATGAGGTCGTGCGTCTCGGAGGCCAGCATGATGTCTTTGCCGCTTACATCCTCGACCTGGAACGTCTCGATCACTTCCAGTCCGTTGCGTTTGCACGTCTCGCGATTGACTGTCTTCTGCGCCGGAATCCCAAAGCGTTCCGGGGCGGCTTGGCTCTCATCGGATACGCGTATCCACTCAGCGACCTTAATCATTTTGCCTCCCGGTTGTACGTGCCGCATTTGGCACACGGATAACGTCGCTGACGCGCGGTGAGCACCTTCCCGCACTCTTTACAAGGTTTCAGTACTGCCCTTGTGGGCCTTGTCCCCCTCTTGCGTCTCAGATACTCGGCCATATAGGGCTGTAGCTCTGAGATGGTCATGTCTTGGGGCTGCTTTTGTGTGGTCACTCTCTCCCCTCCAGTAAAACAAACTACTATATCACATAACTGTAGCGTGACATAGCAGGGATCTAAGCTGCTTTGGGAACCTCTAGCAGGAGTTTACTGCGGATTTGAAAATATGGCATGTAAGTCATTCATTGTTTGATGGTTATTCTGCGACAGTTGTATTACCCACGTTAGGTAATACCGAGCTGATCGAGACCGAGTTCCTGTGCCAGTCTCTGTTGCATCAGTGATTGTTTGGACAGCACCGTGGCGACTCGGTTTGGCCCCTTGCCGCCTTGAGGCGGGTACAGCAAGGTGTATTTCTGGATCTGACGCAACTGGTCCAGCAGCTCTTCGGTTGAGAGCCCGGGCCATGCTGCCTCTGCCTGCCGGCGCGTGCATTGCAACAACGAGATGCCGAGCATGCAGTAGAAGGCATGGACGCGGATTTTCTGGTCCGTCCAGTGATACATCGGTCCCCAGCCCAGCCAGTCGCCGTCCTTGAGTCCGCGAAAGACCTGCTCGACATGCCGCTGTCCGGAATAGGCTGTGACCACTTGCTCCGCGGTCCAATCGCGATGGTTGGTCAACAGAACGGTTCGCCCCAGCCTGTGGGCCATCAACTGTTCCAGGGCTTGATGGTCGAAGTCGAACTGCAGATGCCAGCGGTCGACCTCTTGCATCAGTTTGTAACTGATCAGTTCCCCTACGAATTGCGGGGACAACCAGCGCGCAATCCTGTTGCGCAGCCCGCTCTCGGTATAGGATGCTCCGGGCTTAAGTAACTCCCGCGCCAGGTTGCGCATGGATTGCATGGCCTTGCTCACACTGTTAGTCAGGCTATGCAATTGCTCGGCAGCAAAGGAGGCCGAGTACTTCACCACGCACTGGTACTCGTTGCCGTGAACCACGGCGATGCCCGCGGCAGCCGACACACCCGGTTCGCGGCTGCTGAGCTGAGTGAGTTGCTGCGAAGAGCGTAACTCGGGCGGCGCCTGGCTCCAAGGCAGCGCCGAAATCCATCCCACGCCGGCCTTTTCCAACTCCAGCGTGTTGGCCAAAGCGGCCGAGCCCTTGTCCAGCACCAGGGTGACGGTGTCAGCTGCGATCTGGTTGCGCTCCAGCAGTGTCACGATCCGTCGTAATGCCTCGGGAAACTGCTCCGCATCTGCCATGTTGCCGCGATAGAGATGATGACAAAGGCTGAGGCCGTTGTCGCCATCCAGAACGTAACTCAATCCCACCTGGCGCAGGTTATGACGCCCCTGCTTGTTGTGTCCCCGCTGCGCCAGGCTGTTTCGTTCGTTGTTGCTGGCGATGTAGGTGTAGAAGTTGGTGGTGTCGTATGCCAGCAGCCGGCGAGTTACTAACTGCTTTTCCTTCCACAGGCCGAGCAGCCGCAATTGGGCCTCTTCCAGTTCATCGCGCTGGCCGGCGCCGAGCGACTCGCCGGTCGCAATCGAATCGAAACAATCCCAGAAGGTCTGTGAGGTAAATCGTTCCGGAGCAAATCCCCACAGCGATGACAGGATGCTTGCCCTGTACCAGTCGGCCACTTCGGTCTTCGGCCCCGGCCGGCAGATGCGATGAATGGCGGCCAACAGCAGATAATGCGCCGGCGAAGGGCCGGAACGCGGCTTGGGCCAGAGCGACTGGAGCAGCGCAAAGACACCTGACTTCTCGGCCGCCAGCCACAAGGCGCCGGGCAGCCCGAATTCGACCGTGGTGGCTGACAGCGGCACCGGTGCGCTGCGATCCTGGACCATGCGGGCGACGCTCTCGGCCGTGCCCAGATAGGTCTGATGAACGATGCGGGGCTTGCCGTCGACGCGTGCGCTTTCGACGACGTAATAGTAGATAGTGTTGGCTTTTTTCTTTTTGATGAGGGACGCCATACAGGGTAATACATACACCGTAAATATGTTTCGCGTCAAGCATTTTAAGATGTTCCGATCAATTATGTTCGAATAGTAACAGGGTAATACAAGAAGCTGCGAGGTGCTGCGAATGCAAGTGCTTGAAGCGCAGAGGGTTATCTCAACCAAATGAGGCCGAACTTCAGGCTTCGCAGTAAACTCCCGCTAGCTCGGCCACACTCTCATTGCACAAAACTCAGCCGGGTTCCGCCGAGAGGGGCACAAGGCTTTAAGCTAGAGGCTTGAGGTGCGGCACTCCCGCACGGGAGCAAATCTTGGCTTACGATGACCTGCGCGACTGGATCAAGACACTTGAAAAGCACGGGGAACTGAAACGCATCGCGGCGGAGGTTTCGCCGGAGCTTGAGATCACAGAAATCACGGACCGGGTGAGCAAGATCGGGTCTGCCTCCCACCCATTCCGCAAAGAACGCGGAATGGATGGGGCACACGCTGGGCATGGGGTGGAAAGCAAGTATGAGCCCGGCGGACCGGCGTTGCTGTTTGAGAACATCAAGGGGCATCCGGGGCAGAAGGTCTTGATCAACCAGTTCGGCAGCGAGCGGCGCATGGCGCTGGCTCTTGGCGTTGACCATCTGGACGAAATCGCCGACCGCATCAAGGGCCTGATGAACATGAAGGCCCCCGAGGGCCTGTTTGACAAGCTCAAGATGCTGCCGCAACTGGGAGCGCTGACCAGCGCCTTTCCCAAGACGGTGAGCGCGAAAGATGCGCCGTGCAAAGAGGTCATTCTCAAAGAAGGTTTTGACCTGAGCCAGTTTCCGATTCTGAAGTGCTGGCCGTATGACGGCGGGCGGTTCATCACACTGCCTTGCGTGCATACGAAGGATCCGAAGTCGGGCAAGCGGAACATCGGGATGTACCGGATGCAGGTGTACGACGGACAGACGACCGGGATGCACTGGCAGAGGCAGAAGGTTGCGGCGGAGCACTATCGCGAGGCGCTGCGCATTGCGGCCGCGGGCGCTTCGGATGCAGATCCGCTGACCGCAAGGGTAGCCGCCATGGCGGAGTCGGCGGGTGGGACGGTGAGCATTCCAGACGGGCCCATCGGCGGGCTGCCGCAGGTGGCGATGGGCAACCTGAAGGGTTCGCGGCTGGAAGTGGCTGTGGCCATCGGGACGGACCCGGCGACGACGTTTTCGGCCATTGTTCCCGCGCCGCCGGAGGTTGAGGAGTTCATGATCGCCGGCTTCCTGAGGGGCAAGCCGGTGGAAATTGTGAAGTGTGAGACGGTGGACCTCGAGGTTCCGGCGCAGGCCGAGATCATCCTCGAAGGCTATGTGGAACTGGGCGAGCTGCGCACGGAAGGCCCCTTCGGCGACCACACCGGCTTTTACACCATGACGGATGAGTACCCGGTGTTTCATTTGACGTGCATCACGCACCGCAAAGATCCGATTTACGCAGCAACTATCGTGGGCAAGCCGCCGATGGAGGACGCGTGGATGGGCAAGGCCGTGGAGCGCATTTTCCTGCCGGCGATGCGCATGCAGATTCCGGAGATCGTCGATATTCATCTGCCGGTTGAGGGCGTGTTTCACAACCTGATGCTGGTGTCCATAAAGAAGTCGTACCCCGGCCAGGCGCGGAAGGTGATGAACGCGATCTGGTCGCTGGGGCAGGCCATGTTCACCAAGGTGATCATCGTGGTGGATGAGGATTGCGATGTGCAGGATGTGGGCGAGGTGACGCTGCGTGTGGCCAACAACATTGACCCGGAGCGGGATATTCAATTCACGCTGGGGCCGGTGGACTCACTGGATCACGCCAGCCGTTTGCCGAATTACGGATCGAAGATGGGGATCGACGCGACGCGCAAGTGGAAGGCTGAGGGGTTCGATCGGCCGTGGCCGGCGATGATCGAGATGGACCGCGCTACGAAGGCCCGGGTGGATGAGATGTGGGCGAAGCTGGGGATTTAACGAGCCTCGGTCAACCGATTGGAAAGAAAGATGTTCAGAGGATGGGGAAGCGCGGGCCGGGTTCGCCGCTGCCGCGTCGTCTGATATATCTAGACTCATGCGTGGCGTCTCCCCTTGGCCCGTCTCGATTCTCATTGCGGCTGTGGTGGCTTTCGCCTCTCCTGCATCCGCTCAGCAGGCCCCCGACACCTTTCATTGGGTCGATTTTCATTCTGCTCAGGACCAGGACGTACTCGTCTGGGTCACGCGATCGCTCGACCCGGAAAAGTGGACGGCGATTCGGGAGATCGGCGTGGAGTATGACGCGGCGCTGGTGGTGACCACGCTGAGGGCAACGGCGCAGTCGGCGGCCAATGCGGACACGTTTACTGTGTGGAGCGTTTCGCTCACCACGCATGCCATTTCGCCGATCTTGAAAGGCGTGAACCTGCGCTGGCTGGACTGGATGACGTTTCTGGACGCCGCGACGGCTGAGCCGACAGCGATCTACGACAACTGTACGGATTGCTCGCCGGCGACGTTTTTTACCGCCTTCCACTACGACGCTCCGCAGCACATGTGGACGGCGCGGTGGCTGCGCGGAGGGCAGGGCGTGCCGCTCTCGAATCCGAACACGGCGCAGGGAGTGGATCTGACGCAGATCTACGCCATTCTGACCGATCTCAATGGGCTTCCCTTCGTCTGCACGTGGAACCATTTCGACTACGGCAAAGAGAAGCCGGCGGACGACTTTATTTATCGTTTTGATCTGGACCCGGTGACGCGCCTCGAACGCACCGCGGTGATCAGCGGCAAAGCGGCTGACGCCATGAAACTGCGCCTCTGCCGCGCGCCCAGCACTGGACTGGGCGTGGCACGCGGGCAGGACGCTGTTCTTTGCCAGCAACTGGTGAGGCCGCGCGTGGAGCGCAAGCCGGTGACTACTCCGCCGGCGAATAACCGCGGCCAGTCGGTGCCTCCGGGCGCGCACCACTGATCCGATTTCAGGAGCGGTCAATCGAGTACTGAATTTCTCGTGCGCTTTCCGTAGCCTTAATGGATATGGAGCGTGAAATGAGAGCTTTACCCAGTGTTGGACGAATCGCCCTGCTTTGCCTTGGAATGGCAGTTTGCACCACAGGATGCCACAAGAACGCGGCCCAGATAGCCGCCGATACCAACACCGCGGGTACGCAGGATCAATCGACCGATCCGGCATCCGCCAACCTGGTTCCAGTGGAGGCAGCCACTACCCCTGCAGCGCCGGTAGCCGGAGCGGCACAAGGCGGCCAATCCTCGTCGGCACCGGCGCCTGCGGCGAACAGCGCTTCGCAGGGCGCAGCGGCGCCGGTTCCATGCGTCACGCCCGCTCAGGCCGCGTCCCAGGCCCAGGGCCAGGCAGCAGACGACCCTGGGAACGGCACGCAGCCGCTGGAAACGGCATCGCAACCGCCTCCGCCCCTGCCGGAGTATGAACAGCCGGAGGCGCCGGGCGACGATTATCTCTGGACGCCGGGCTACTGGGGCTACGCTTCGGCGGGCTATTACTGGATTCCCGGCCTATGGGTCGAGGCTCCGTACATGGGAGCTCTCTGGACGCCCGGGTACTGGGGCTTCTGGCATCAACGTTACGGATTCTACGGCGGCTACTGGGGTCCCCACATTGGCTACTACGGCGGCATCAACTACGGCTTTGGCTATGTCGGCTTCGGCTACCAGGGCGGGTACTGGGGCGGCGGCCACTTCAACTACAACAGCTCAGTGAATCGCGTGAACGCCTCGGTGGTGCATAACGTGTACAGCCGCGCGGTGGTCGGCAACACGAACAGCAGCCGCGTGAGCTTCAACGGCGGATCTGGCGGTCTCCAGGCGCATGCCCGTCCGGCGGAACTGGCAGCGCGCCATGAGGCGCATTCCGCGCCGCAGAGGGCGCAGACGCAGAACATGCACGCAGCCAGCACCAACCGTGCCCAGTTTGCGAATGTGAATCATGGACAGCCGGCCAACGCGGCGGTCAAGGAAGCGGGCGCAGCGGGACGCACTGCCGAACAACCTGCGGCGCGCGCAGAGCGCAACCCGGCTCAGTCGCAGCAGAGGGGCGAAGCCAAGGCGCAGCCGAGAGCGGAACAACATTCGGGGGCGCAGCAATCGGCCCACGGCAATGCGGCGGCCCGGAGTGAAGCGTCGAGACCGGCACAATCGAGGACAGAACCTGCCCGATCTGAGACCCGGCAGGCGGCGCCACAACGTCAGGCGGCGCCGCAACGGCAAGCTGCGCCGCAGCGGCAGGCAGCGCCGCAGCGGCAGGCAGCCCCGCAACGGCAGGCTGCGCCGCAACGGCAGGCGGCGCCGCAACGGCAGGCGGCTCCAAGGGCGCAGGAGCGGCCCAAGCGCTAGCCTGCGGTCTGGATTTTGACTTTAAAATGAGCGTGTCAGGGCACCGGTGGTTGAAAAGAATTACCGTTGCCCTGGCTGCAAATTCATCATTCTCAAACGCTTTTTAACTTAGAGGCGGCTGGATTGGTTTCGGCCGGGCAAAGAAAACGGGCTCTCTGGCATCGAAGGATTCTGGAGAGTGAACTATGATTCGATTCCCCCGATTTGCACCGATTCCTCTGCTGGCTCTGGCGGTCGTGTTTGTGGCTGCGGGATGCCATGGCAAAACGGACCAGAACGCGGCCAATCAGGCCGGTTCGACAGACCAATCCCAGGCGCCCGATCCGGCTACAGCCAATCTGGCCCCTATTTCAAACACTTCCGGCGCTGCGACCCAGGGAGGGGACAGCGGTCAGCAGGCCGCTCCGGCGACGGGGCAGACCAGTGCGGCGGACCAGCCGGTTCCAGTTGCTGACCAGGCGTCTGCCACGGACGATTCAGACAACGGCGAGCAGGCCGTGGCTACCGCTCCCGACCCACCGCCGGCCCTGCCCGAATACGATCAGCCGCCCGCGCCCAGCGATGACTATCTCTGGACCCCCGGGTACTGGGGCTGGGCTTCGGCGGGCTACTACTGGGTTCCTGGCGTGTGGGTGCAGGCACCGTATGAGGGTGCGCTCTGGACTCCCGGCTACTGGGGCTCTGTGCATGGCCGTTATGGCTACTTCCGCGGCTATTGGGGGCCGCATATTGGCTTCTACGGCGGCGTCAACTACGGGTTCGGCTATGCGGGCGCCGGCTACCAGGGCGGGTACTGGAACTCCGGCCACTTCTTTTATAACCGTACGGTCAACAACATCAACACCACTGTCATCCACAACGTGTATAGCCACCCGGTTGCTGTGAACAATGTGCGGGTCAGTTTCCACGGCGGACACGGTGGGATTGAGGTTCGTCCTCAGGCGGCGGAACTGGCCGCTTTGCGCGAACCGCACGCTGCGCCGATGCAGGCGCAATTGCAACACGAGCACGCAGCCAGCCTGGATCACGCGCAGTTTGCCTCAGTGAATCACGGTAAGCCGGCCAGTGCCGTGCTGAGCAAGCCGCTTGTGGCCGATCGCAACGTGCATCCCGTAGCGCGGCCCGAACCACGCAACATGCCGCAGCAGGTTGCGCCGGAAGTGCGTCCGAACTCCGCCACACACCCGGCTGCGCGCCCGGAAGCAGCGCCACGGCCTGCGCCGCACACGGCGGAAAAGCCTGCTTCCCATGCGGTTGAAAAGCCTGCGCCGCACACGGCGGAAAAGCCTGCTTCCCATGCGGTTGAAAAGCCTGCGCCGCACACGGCGGAAAAGCCTGCGCCGCACACGGCGGAAAAGCCTGCTCCCCATGCGGCGGAGCGGCCGGCGCCGCACACGGCTGCTCGTCCTGCTCCGAAGCCGACTCCGGAGCACCCGAAGAAGCCGGAGGCGGGAAGAAGCCGTTAGGCCTTCAGGGGAGTCAGAGCGAAGGGTGCGCGGTCATTGCGCCGGCAGGACGCGAATGGCCACAAGGCTGCGCACCCAGCGCGCAGGGCGTTTTTCTTTGGAAGCGACGAGTTGGAGGGGACCGGAGTCCGCAAGGGGCTTTCCGTCCATCGTGTCGGCAACGATTACTGTGGCGTCGTGCACGTCCGGGGTCACCTCGGCTACGGAGTAGACCACCACGTATCCGTCGGATCCGTCGGCTTCAAGATAGAGGCGGAATTCCCTGCCGTGCGGCTTGTCCGGGACGCCGAGCGGCTTCAGCAATTCAATGAGTTCAACGCCTGTGTAGGTCTGGTTGACCTTGGCGTGTTCGTTGAAGACGGAGAGGGTTTTGTGGGGAAGCGCGGCCAGCGTAGCTGCGGTCCACTCCGCGGATTTGTCGCCGAAGGTGATCTTCAGCGGACCGGCGGGAGGGATCGGCTTGCTGTGGGCCATCTCCATGGCGTTTGACGGAGAGGAGTTCGGGGGCGCCTGTCCAAGGGCGGCCTGCGCCGCGATTGCTGTTACGCTCAAAGCCAGTCCAACGATAGAAGCCCAAACCATGCCGCGCGTCATGGAACGCATTGTGGAACCCTCCAGGAATCCATCGTATACTGACCTCATGTCAGTCGTGCGCAACATTGCCGCCATTGCCAAGGGCATGAGCATCACCTTCGGGGAGATCTTCGAGCCGACGCAGGTAGAGAATTACCCGGACGGACCTGGTCCGTTGCGGGGAGCGGTTTTTGAGCAGCGATTCCGTGGCGCGCATGTGCTGCAGCGCGATGAGAACGGTTTGGAGAAGTGCGTGGCCTGTTTTCTTTGCGCCGCCGCGTGCCCTTCGAATTGCATCTTCATTGAGGCCGCCGAGAATACCGAGCAGACGCGCATCTCGTCGTCAGAGCGCTACGCCAAGGTCTACAACATCGACTACAACCGGTGCATTTTTTGCGGATATTGCGTGGAGGCTTGCCCGACTGACGCGATTACGCACGGCCACGGCTTTGAACTGGCCACGCTGAACGCGACCAACCTGGTGATGCGCAAGGAAGACATGCTGCTGCCGGTGAGCGCTCTGACGGCGACAAAGTAACGGCAGCAGCGACTTTTTTGGGTTTGTGCCGTCCCACAATGGGTACCTGAGTTCCGCTACTGTGACTTTCAGCACAGGGCGGACCGCAGTTCACTGGTAATCTTATTCAAGATGACGAAGAGGCTTCTCCAAATCGTCGCCGTGTTTGTGGTCGCGCTTCTTTGTGCGCAGCCGGCGCTTGCCGGCATGTCGTGCGCCATGGGAGCGCCTGCCAGCACGCCCTGCGCGCCTGACTGTGGCATGGCCATGGGCCATATGGGCATAGACTGCCAGATGCCGCTGCAGATTGCGGGAACGGGCTGCATCCAGGATTGCTGCCAACAGGGTTTGCCGCAAGTTGTTGCGCAACTCACGGCCGGCGCAAAGCCAAAGGCTGCAGGAACCCAGTTCCTGCAGGTGCCGCCGACCATCGCACTGGCTGTGCATGCGGCTTTTGTCGCAATGCCGCCGGGCGATATCGCTTCTGCCGGTCCGCCCCGCTACATTCTCTTCCGTGTGTTCCGGATCTAGACCGCTCCTGACGCCGACGCAAACGAGGCTGCCGCAAGGGCTTTTCGCCTTGAGGCATGGTTTGTGAACCGCATTTCCAACGTCAAGGAGAATTCAATGAAACGCACAATCGCATTTCTTTCGCTGATGCTCGTATTCACCGTCGTGGGCTTTGGCCAGGCGGCAACGTTGAAGGCCGCGTGCAGCGGAAGCTGCTGCCCGGACGGCTGCGCGAAATGCTGTACTGACGGCTCGTGCAGCCATTGCTGCCAGGGCAAGTAGTTCAAACAACCAGGGCTCTGGCCGCGTGAATTCGTATCTTGAGTTCGTGCTTTCCCAGGTCTCAAAAGCGAGCCCTGGGGCACCCATGATTGGTAGAACAACAAACGGTCAAAGACCTAGCAGTAGCTCACCAGGAAGATCCGGGCCGCGAGGCGGTCCGGATCTTTCTGTTTCTGCTTAAGTGCAGCGATTTGAGCCGGTTTCCGCAGCGGGGAAACTTGGCCGAATCACCCAGCGTATATGCTAGAGGGTAGGCTGTTTGTCCCCCGCTCTTTACCCAATTGCGCGGCTGTCGGAATCGAAAACAAGGGTTGATGACTCCAATGGAGACATCAACCCAATTGGGATCACCAGGGAAATATGACCCAAGTTCACAAACATCCGCTGCAAAAGATCCTCGAAAGTCGAATCGCCATCATCGATGGGGCGATGGGCACCACCATCCGCACCTACGGCATGACGGAAGCGGATATTCGCGGAGAGCGATTCAGGAACTCGACCAAGGATCTGCTGAATAACGGCGACCTGTTTTCGCTGACGCAGCCGCAGATGATCTGCGATATTCATCGGCGGTTTCTTGAGGCCGGGGCGGACATCATTGAGACCAACACGTTTGGCGCCACGAGTATTACGCAGAGCGAGTTTTTCGTTGAGGACCCGCGGGAGCGTGGAGGGCGCAAGGATCCGGCTTTCTATCAAAAGGTGATTGAAGACAGGTTTCTCAACGATCTGGCCTGGGAGATCAACGAGCAATCGGCACGGCAGTGCAGGGAGTGGGCTGATCGCGTAGGCAATGAGACGGGCAGGCAGCGGTTTGTGGCTGGAGCGATTGGGCCGTTGACGGTGTCGCTTTCGAATTCGCCTGACGCGGATGATGCGGGATTCCGCGTGGTGACGTTTGACCAGGTGAAGACGGCCTATGCGCACGAGGTGCGTGCGCTGATCGCGGGCGGCGTGGACCTGCTGCTGGTGGAGACGATCTTTGATTCGCTGAATGCGAAGGCGGCGCTGGTGGCGATTCGCGAGGTGTTCGATGAGGACGGCCTTGCTGCTAAGAACAAGGAATTGCCGGTGATGATTTCGGCGGCAGTGGGGCGTGGCGGCGAAACGCTGATTTCGGCGCAGACCACGGAGGCATTCTGGAACGCGGTGAAGCATGTGAATCCGCTGTCGGTGGGGCTGAACTGTTCGCTCGGTCCCGACCTGATGTATCCATTTCTCTCTGAGCTTGCCGAGAAGGCGGACGTGGCCATCTCGTGCTATCCGAATGCGGGGTTGCCCAATCCGCTTGCGGAGACGGGGTTCGATCTGGGGCCGGCGGACATGGCGCGGTACCTGGGCGACTTTGCGCGCGGCGGGTTGATCAATATCGCCGGAGGGTGCTGCGGCAATACGCCGGAGCACATCGCGGCGATTTCGAAGGCGCTTGAGGGGAAGGCTCCGCGCAGGCTTGGGCAGATTGAGGAGGCGGCGTGAGCGAGATCGAAGGCAGGTTGACGATGCCCGCGCCGAAGCCTCTTCGCCTGTCGGGATCGCAGCCATTCACACAGCAACCAGGCGTCTTCATCATGATCGGCGAGCGGACCAATGTGGCGGGTTCGCCGAAGTTTGCCCTACTGGTGAAGGAAGGCAGATTTGAAGAAGCAGTGAGCGTGGCGCGTCAACAGGTGGAGAACGGCGCGAACGTCCTTGATATCTGCATGGACGAGGGCATGATTGATGGCGTTGCGGCGATGACGCGCTTTCTGCAATTGCTGGCCAGCGAGCCTGAAGTGGCCAAGGCACCCTTCATGGTGGACTCGTCGAAGTGGGAAGTGATTGAGGCCGGGCTGAAATGCCTGCAGGGCAAGGGCATTGTGAACTCGATTTCGCTGAAGGCTGGTGAAGAAGAATTTCGCCGGCATGCGGCGCATGTGCTCAAGTACGGTGCGGCAGCGGTGGTGATGGCCTTCGATGAAAAAGGCCAGGCTGCGACGTACGAGGAGAAGATTCGCATCTGCGAAAGGGCTTATCGGATCCTCGTGGACGAGGTTGGATTTCCGCCTGAGGACATCATCTTCGATCCGAACATTCTGACTGTAGCGACCGGCATGGAAGAGCACAACAACTACGCGGTCGACTTTATCAACGCGACGCGATGGATCAAGGCGAATCTCCCTCATGCGAAGGTGAGCGGCGGTGTTTCAAACATTTCATTCAGCTTTCGCGGCAACAATAAAGTGCGCGAGGCCATGCACTCCGCGTTCCTCTATCACGCCATCGCGGCGGGCATGGACATGGGCATTGTGAACGCCGGCATGCTGGAGGTGTACGAGGAGATTGAGCCGGAGCTGAAGGTTCTGGTGGAGGACGTGCTGCTGAATCGCCGTCCGGATGCGACGGAGCGGCTGGTTGATTTCGGCGAAGCGCTGAAGAGCGCAGGTGGCGTGGTCGTCAGCGAAAAGAAGGCCGAGGAGTGGCGCAACGGCACGGTAGAAGAGCGGCTTTCGCATGCGCTGGTGAAGGGGATTGACACGTACATCGAGTTGGACGCGGAGGAAGCGCGCGTGAAGCTGGGACGTCCGCTGCTGGTGATTGAAGGGCCGCTGATGGCGGGCATGAGCGTTGTCGGCGACCTGTTTGGAGCGGGCAAGATGTTTCTGCCGCAGGTGGTGAAATCGGCGCGCGTGATGAAGAAGGCGGTGGCGCATCTGACGCCGTTCATGGAGGCAGAGAAACTGGCGTCGGCAGCAGCCGGCGAGATTGTGAAGGCGCAGGGGAAGATCATTCTGGCGACGGTGAAGGGCGATGTGCACGATATCGGCAAGAACATTGTGGGCGTGGTGCTGGCTTGCAATAACTACGATGTGATCGACCTGGGCGTGATGGTGTCGTGCGAGAAGATTCTGGAACGCGCGAAGGCGGAGAAGGCTGACCTGATCGGATTGAGCGGGCTGATCACGCCGTCGCTGGACGAGATGGTGCACGTGGCCCGCGAGATGGAGCGGCAGGGATTCAAGCTACCGCTGCTGATTGGCGGGGCCACCACGAGCCGCGCGCATACGGCCGTAAAGATTGCGCCGCATTACAGCGAGCCGGTGGTGCACGTGCTGGATGCGAGCCGCGCGGTGCCGGTGACGACCAGCCTGCTGAGCGACGACGGCAAGGCGGAGTTTGTGGCGCAGCATCGCGCCAGCTACGATGCGCTGCGCAAGGCGCACTCCACGCCGCGACCGAAGCTTGTGTCGCTTGAGACTGCGCGCAAGCGGCGTACGCAGATCGAGTGGCGCGCGGAGGATTTGCCCACGCCGGAATTCACAGGCGTGCGCGTGCTGGATGACTTTCCGCTGGCTACGCTGCGCGCGTTCATTGACTGGACGCCGTTCTTTCACACCTGGGAGTTGAAGGGTGTTTATCCACGCATTCTCGACGATGAGAGACAGGGAGCGCAGGCGCGTCAGATATTTGCGGAAGCGAATGTGCTGCTTGATCGCATCATCGAAGAGAAGTTGATCACGGCGCGCGGCGTGTATGGGTTATTCCCTGCCAGCGCTGTTGGCGACGATGTGGAGTTGTATGCGGATGGCTCACGAGCAGATGTGCTGGACCGGTTTCACTTTCTGCGCCAGCAGGCGCAGAAGGAAGGCAGCGAGCCGTGCCGGTCACTCTCGGACTTCATTGCGCCAAAGGAGACGGGGCTCGAAGATCACATTGGCGCGTTCGCGGTGACCAGCGGGATTGGCTTGAAGGAATTGTGCGACGGGTTCCGCGCCCAGCATGACGACTACAACGCGATCATGGCGGAGGCGATTGCGGATCGACTTGCCGAAGCATTTGCGGAATGTCTGCACAAGCGGGTGCGCGATGAGTGGGGCTACGGGCGCGCTGAAGGGTTGAGCATCGGCGAGCTCATTCATGAGAAATATCGCGGGATCCGTCCGGCTGCGGGGTATCCCGCGTGCCCGGATCATACGGAGAAGGGAACGCTGTGGCGGCTGCTGGATGTGGAGGCCAACACGGGGATGCAGATCACTGAGTCCTATGCGATGTGGCCGGGATCGAGCGTGAGCGGGCTCTACTTTGCGCACCCTGGAGCACGGTATTTTTCGCTGGGCAAGATCGATCGCGATCAGGTGGTGGACTATGCGGAACGCAAGGGGATGAGCGTGGCCGAGGTGGAGCGGTGGCTCGGGCCGAGTCTCAACTACGATCCCGCGGCATAGAATGAGAGTGCGTAGAAATCGATCGGAGTTGTGCCGATGCAAGCGGTTAAAGCAATGTGGATCGCAATCGTTTTGTCGATTGGCTTGTTGTGCGGGTGCAGTTCCGGCTCGACCGTCACCCAGTGTCAGGTCGGCTGCGGCGGAACGCCATCCTCCGCAATACCAGCAATTGCGACGGCGGCAGGGCAGAATGGCGCGGTGGTCGTGAGTTTGAGTTCGACCGATGCGGGTGCAACGATCCTCTATACCGTGGACGGCAGCATACCTGACCAGTTCTCGTCGACAACAAATACTTACCAGGCGCCGTTTCTTGTGAGCTCCAATCTCACCGTCAAGGCCATCGGCATTGCAGCCGGCAAAGCGGCAAGCGACGCGGTGAGCCAGACCTTTGCCCCGAACATCGCATCGGGAACTCTCGTCTGGTCGGATGAGTTTTCAAATTCCGGCTCGTCGAACGCTCAGCCGAACGCGCAGGTGTGGACCTATGACACGGGTACCGACTGCTGCGGCAACAATGAGCTGGAGACCTACTGTGCGTGGGGCTCGACAACGGGGCCATGCAATCCTACGAATCCGAATGCGTATGTCGGCACGGATGGTTATCTGCACATCGTCGCCGAGAAGCCTTCGGCCGGCGTGTACACGTCGGGTCGTCTCAAGTCGCAGGGGCTGTTCAGCTTTCAATACGGTCGAATTGAGGCGCGGATGCTGCTGCCGGAGTCGCAGGGCATGTGGCCGGCATTTTGGCTGGTGGGGAACAACATTGCGACCATCAACTGGCCGGCCTGCGGCGAGCTTGACGTGATGGAGCACATCAACGGCAGCAATCCGGGGAACGAGGGATATGACTGGGTGCAGGGCTCGGTTCACGGAACCGGCCTAAACGGCGGCATTCAGTACCACCCTGCGGGATTTTCCGCGTCAGCCTGGCATACCTACGGTTTGATCTGGACCAAGGGGCAGATTCAGTACTACGTGGACAACCCCAGCAATGTGTATGCGACCTTCACGCCGGCGACACAGGCGGGGACGTGGCCGTTCGATCAGGGGCCGCAGTTTGTGATTCTGAACCTGGCGGTGGGTGGGAGCTGGCCGGGCTCGCCGGATGCGACGACGGTGTTCCCGTCGACGATGCTGGTGGACTATGTGCGGATTTATACCAACTGAGGCGAAAACCCGGCTTGTCGATATACTTGTTATGAGTGAATGGCGCCGTCGCAAGCTGCGTCAGCGCTTCGCTCGGCAGAGGGAGGGGAACAGATGAGCTCAACGGCCGCAATGGAGATCGGAAGCGACCTTTGGAATGCGCGCTTGTATGCTGGGATGTCACTGGCCTCTGAACTTGCCGCGGGGCTGAATCGTCCAAGGTTGTGGGTTTCCGGGCTGGTCTACCAGTGGAGAATGTACAGGCAATTAGGCTGGATGAATCGTGGAATCAGCGAAATATTGAATGCGGCGGACGGGCTGGCCTTGCAAATTGAAGCTGGGACACCCTTCCGGATTCGGACGGCAGAGGACTATCGTGCCTTTCGTGACGACGTTCTGCGCTGGCATGCGGTCCATCTGCGACTGCTTGATCCGCAGGAGGGTTTTCCGAGGAATGCCCTGATGCGCAAGAGGCTAGCTCAATTCGAGACCCAGTCCGACCGGTTGCTGGACTTGGCGGATTGGCTTGATGCGCTGAGTACACCAGAGGAAATGGACGCCAAATTCGCCGCTCTTGCTGAGGATGTGGCCAGGGGCAACTTCGTGCCTTGGGCCGAGTTGAAATGAAACTGCCGCTTGAAATTGTCTTCAGCAAGTCGGCGGCCAAGACGCTTGAGGCATTGGATGTACCGACTCGGCAGAGGATCAAGGACAAGGTAAAGGCCGTTGCCGCAGATCCGCTCAATCCCACGAACTCCTACCCGCTTCAAGGAAGCAAGAAGCGTTCGGCCCGCGTGGGCGGCTATCGAATCATAGTGTTGATTCAGGAACCCGACAGACTGGCGGTCGATTTGATCGAATCCCGCGGCCAGGTTTATAGCCGGATTTGATCCCGCCTAGCCTGAATAGGAAAATTCCAATTCAATTCCCGCAAATGACCTTTGGCGCCCCCTTCGACCCCGTTCGCTGCAAACTGGCTTGCACCGGGATTTGGCCTGTGATACACATAGAACATTCAAGTTTGCCTCCAAAGGGCAAGCCTGAGTTTCATGCAGAGTGGTTGAGGGACGAGCCCTGTGACGCCACGACAACCTGCCCGCGCAAAACGGGAGTATGGTGTCAACTCTTGCCCGGCAACGGGGAACATGAGATTCGGGGGTCGCTTCAGCACTCTTGGCTGACGCGGCTCGCACGGTACTTCGAGTCCTATCACGTTCGCTCATCTTTTGAGCCAGTCACGCGCTCGTAGACTTTTCAGCCGCTCTCGCACATGCGAGGGACGAGTGACGACTGCTTACGAGTTGCGATGTAGGGAATGCGGCAGATCCTATGGGGTGCAGCCGCTTTCCATCTGTGATGAGTGTTTTTCCCCGCTCGAGGTGGTGTTCGACCTTGAGTACGCCCGCACACGCTTTACCCGCGATGCCATCTCCCAGGGTCCCCTGACCATGTGGCGCTATCGCGCCCTGCTGCCGGTGGCAGACAGCTATGAGCCGCAGACTCCCTCCGGGTTCACCCCGCTGGTGAAGGCGCCGCGCCTGGCTGCGCGCATTGGCGCGAGCAATCTCCACCTCAAGAACGATGCCGTGTGCATGCCCACGCTGAGCTTCAAGGACCGCGTGGTGGCCGTGGCCCTGGCCAACGCGCAGGCCTTTGGGTTTGATACGGTCGGCTGCTCGTCCACTGGGAACCTGGCCAACGCGGTTGCCGCACATGCCGCCCGCCTGGGATTGAAGACCTTCATCCTGGTGCCTGCGGATCTTGAGCCGGCCAAGATTTTGAATACCCAGGTCTACGGCGCCACGCTGGTGCGCGTCGAGGGCAATTACGACCACGTCAACCGGCTCTGCTCGCAGATTGCGGACCGCTATAACTGGGGCTTTGTGAATGTGAATCTGCGGCCCTTTTACGCCGAAGGCTCGAAGACGGTGGGCTTTGAGATTGCCGAGCAGCTTGGCTGGCGGCTGCCGGACAACATCGTCTGCCCGATGGCCGGCGGGTCACTGATTACCAAGATCCGCAAGGCCTTCAGTGAGCTTGTCGCCCTGGGCCTGGTGGAGGACAAGCCGGTGCGGTTCTTTGGAGCGCAGGCTACCGGCTGCTCGCCGATCTCGACTGCGGTGAAGAATGGGACCGACGAGATTGTGCCGCAGCGGCCGAACACGATTGCGCGCTCGCTGGCGATCGGCAACCCGGCGGATGGGCCTTATGCGTCGCGTGCGATTCGCGCTTCGGGCGGCTGGGCCGAGGATGTGTCGGATGTCGAGATTGTGTCGGGGATTCAAGAGCTGGCGGAGACGGAAGGCATCTTTACTGAAACAGCCGGCGGCGTGACTACGGCTGTGACCGCGCGGCTGTACGCGCATGGGCGCATCAAGCCGGATGAGCTCACCGTGTCCTGCATTACCGGCAACGGCCTGAAAACGACCGACTGCCTGCAGGGAGTTTTTGAAGAGGGCAAGGCGATTCGCCCGCGGTTGACGGACTTTGAAGCCTTTGTCGAGGAATACAACGCAGTGAACCAGGTGCTGAGCCAGGTGGGAGAAAGCTATGTCCGTTAGAGTCTTATTGCCGAATGCATTCCAGAAGCACACCAACAACGTGCGTGAAATTGCCAGCACGGCAGCCAATTTGCCGGAGCTGGTGACGGAGATCGAGGGGCGTTTTCCGGCGCTGCGGCAGCATCTGCGCGGCGAGGATGGGAAGATTCGGCGCTTTATCAACTTCTACGTCAACGAAGAAGATATTCGCTTCCTGGGCAACGAGAAGTACAGCTTCAAGGAAGGCGATGAGGTGTTGGTGATTCCGTCGATTGCGGGGGGATGCTGCTAACGGGGCTTGTGGCCAACGTCGGTCGAAGACCCGCTCATCGCGATAAGGCTGCGATGAACGGGGCACAGTCCCTGATTTCGGGATGAGCGATCCACCTGCCGAGTTATAAGTGTCAGAAAGGGCTCTCCTATCACGGAGAGCCTTTTGTGTTACTGCCGAGTTACTAAGTAAATAAGATATTTGCGCTGTATTCTCGGGCGGTTCACCGTCCTTTTACAAAAGTTGGCGGATACTGTTCCCGTGATCGCTCACGGACGGCAGAGGGTTCCGCTGAAACTTGCTGCTGGTTCCACTTCTCTTGTGGAACTTGCCTATCCCACACTTGCTCCCTCGCTGCCGCTCGAAGCGCCCAGGCCCCGTATTCATGCGGAGGTGGGGCGCTATCGAGTTCGGCTGGCGCAATCCAATGAAGATCGCGCGGCTGCCTGCCGTTTGCGCTTCAGGGTCTTCAATATCGAGCTGGGGGAGGGGCTGGAAAGCTCGTATCAGACCGGGCTTGACTCCGACCGGTTCGACGATGTCTGCGAGCACCTGTTAGTCGAAGATAAGTCGGAGGACAACCCAGGCCGCCGCATTGTTGGAACTTATCGCATGCAATCGGGAATCACGGCGGAGCGGAACCTGGGGTATTACTCCGAGCAGGAGTTCAGCTTTGCGCCGTATGAGCCGCTGCGGCCGGGAATTCTGGAACTGGGGCGGGCGTCGATTGACCGCGAACATCGCACGCCGGAGGTGTTGACGCTGCTGTGGAGGGGTATCGCGCAGTATGCTAAAGACATGGGACTGCGTTACCTGATCGGTTGCTCGTCGTTGACATCCCGGAATCCGGTGGAGGGTTGGCAGATGTATGGCCAGCTTGAGCACTACCGGGTTTCGCCGGAGTTTGAAACGGCGCCGACCGCTGCGTATGCCTGTCCCACCGAGCAGGAGGGCGCACATGCACAGCCGTCGCCTTTCCTGGAAGCCATTGCATGGAGCAGCCGCTCGCGGGAGGCTCGCACCACTGCGTGGAGCGGAAGCTCGCGGGAGGCTCGCACCACTGCGTGGAGCGGAAGCTCGCGGGAGGCTCGCACGGAGTTGACTGCGCTTGCGGCAGGAAAAAGCCGCGACGATGGGGCGCCCGTACGGGTGACCGTTCCGAAGCTGCTGAAGACCTATCTCGCCATCGGCGCGCGCATTGGCGGGCCGCCGGCCTGGGACAGGGAATTCGGCACCATCGACTTCCTGACCTTGCTCGATCTCAAGCTGCTTTCGTCTTCTGCACGGAATCGCTTTCTGGCGCCTCTTACACAATGAGTTTTCGCGCCGTCCGGCGTGCTGTGACGCTGGGTTTGGTTCTCATCTACTGCCTGATGCGTGCGATTGTGTCGCGGCTGAGCGGCCCGGACACGATTGAGCGGCGCGCCGCGTGGAACCACGAGAGCACGCAGACGGCTCTGAAGCTGCTGGGTGTGCGGATGAAGGTGACGGGAACGCCGCCGAGCCGCGGGCTGGTGGTCGCCAACCACCTGAGCTATCTTGAAATTCTGGTGTTTGGCGCGGCGTTCAAGTGTGCGTTGGTTTCGAAGACCGAAGTCAGCCGCTGGCCGCTGTTCGGGACACTGGCGCGGGCCGGCGGAACGCTGTTTATCGACCGCTCAAGCCGGGCCAGCGCCGAATCTGTGACCGAGCAGATTGCCGAGCGGCTCAAAGGCACGGTCCCGGTGCTGTTCTTTCCCGAGGGGACCAGCACGGACGGCAGCAAGCTGCTGATGTTTCACTCGCGGCTGTTCACGCCGGCGGCGGAGGCCGGCATCCCGGTGACGGCGGCGGCGGTGCGGTACGTTCCGGACGACGGCAGTCCGGAGGAGACGCTTTGCTGGTATGGCAACCAGCCGTTTCTGCCGCATGTGTGGAGGACGCTGGGCGGGCCGAACTTTACCGCTGAGGTTGAGTTTGGCGAGCCGCAGATTTATCCGGACCGGCGCACCGCGGCGCGGGCTACGCATGACGAGATTGAAGCCATGAGGTCTGGACAGCAGGTCAGCGAGTCAGCAGAGCAGCTTCTAGCTTCCAGCTCCTAGCCTTTAGCTTCCCAGGTCCCAGACGCGGGACCTGGGGCATCCGGCTACCGGGCCTCTGTAAACCTGTAAACCTTGATTTCACCTACCCCCCTTCCCCTTCTGAAAATAAGCGGCGTGTTTTCATCGTGTTACGGGGTCTGCCGGCGTGGGGATGTGATTCTAAAGGGGTTGTTTGCAGATATGAGAAAACAAAGCACTTGCAGTGCGGCAGACGCTCGCGGGAGGCTCGCGTTGGCGACCTGCGTCATGAATTTGTGGACCATGCAATGATTGTGCGCCAAAGGGAGGAAATCATCGGCAAAAGTCCGGGTACTTTTTTTGGGAAATTTTCGAGGCCGCAGAGTGAGGGCTTGTGGCTCGAGCCATGAAGGTTGCGGATGGTCGGTTCAGGGCCTGAAAGGCGCCCTGAGCTTGCAGATAAGGGCCCAATTTCGAAGCAGGCCCATCATTTGGCGGCATGGGGCTAAAGCCCCATCTCTCTCATTTTGAATGGTCTTTCGGCACGACTGAAGTCGTGCCCCTTCGCACATCTGAAGCCCCTTCTCTCATTTTAAACAACTTATGGCACGACTGAACAGGCTGCGGAAAAGGGCCTGGTTTTGGGCGAAACTCGGCAAAAGCATACCTCAGGGGCTGAAGCCCTTGTTGATTTAATTGGCTTTATGCCGGGGATAAATCCCCGGCCTACCGCCCGAACGAGTTTTTCCGCAAGCTGTGAAGTCGTGCCCTTTCGCACATCTACGTCAGAACTTGAGTTTGTCGGCAATCTGACGGGCCTGGGGCACTCAGCTGCTGCTTGGTCCGGCAGGACCGTTTATTGCGGCTGCTTACGCCGGGTAGGCGCCGGCGATGTAGCCTTCGAGGGCCTGGATGGTGTGGGCCTGTCCGGAGATGACCCATTTGACGAGGTCGCCGATGGAGATGACGCCCAGCACCGTGTCGCCCTGAAGAACGGGCAGGTGGCGTATGCGGTTGCCGGTCATCATGGCCATGCACTCGTCCACGGTGTGCTGCGGCGTGACAGTGACAACCGGGGAGGTCATGATCTCGTGGACGAGCGTCTCCTTGGAGGCGTGGCCCAGAAGGGCGCATTTGCGGGCGTAATCGCGCTCAGAGAGGATGCCGACCAGGCGATGGTTGGAGATGACGAGCAGGGCGCCGATGTCCTGTTCTGCCATCATCCCGATCGCTTGGTAGACGGTCTGTTCCGGGGCGATCGAAAGGACTTTGACCGAGCCTTTGTTTTTCAGCACCAAACCAACCGCGTCAGAGATCTTCATCGAACCCTCCTGAGCTTGGGGACACCGTGGCGTCGCGTGGAGTGCAAACCCGGCGGCGCAGACCGTCGAGGAAAAGAAGTGTACCTCGATTCATATAGAACCGTATAGTGCATTTGGCACAGATGTGCAGGGCGCGGGAAAAGCGGGAGAGCTGCAAATGCCGGCGGAGCTACCGCGCGCCGGCAGGTGGGGCGGCGGTTGAACCGCGGACGACGAGGCTGGTGGAGACCAGGAACTCGCGCTTCATGTTGGGGTTGTGGGGGTCCTCGGCCTGCTGGCGAAGGGCTTCAAAGGCGGCGCGAGCCAGGTCAACGCGGGAGAGCCGGATGGTGGTGAGCGGGGGCAGCGTGAACTCGGCGAAGTCGATGTCGTCAAGGCCGATGACGGAGAGGTCCTGGGGGACGCGCAGGCCTTCCATGTAGGCGGCGCGGAGGACGCCGATGGCGGTCATGTCGTTGGAGCAGAGGATGGCGGTGGGCTGCGCCGGGAGTGCGCGCAACCTGCCGAATCCGGCCACGCCGCCCTTCAGTGTGTGGTCACACTCGATGACCCACTTCTTTTGAATGGCGAGGCCGGCGGCTTCCATGGCAGCGCGGTAGTCGTTTTCGCGGGTGATGGCCGAGTGCAACTTGTGGGGGCCGGCGAGAAAGGCGATCTTGCTGTGGCCGAGCGCGGCCAGGTGGTTGATGGCTGCCTGAATGCCGGTGGTGTAGTCGAGCAGGATGGTGCTGACCTTGGGGTCGTCGGGGCGGAACTCGGCGAGCACCATGGGGATGTCGTGGTGCACCAACTGGTCAAGCACCGGCTCTTCTTCGCCGAAGGTGAGCACGGCTACGCCCTCGACCTTGCGCTCCAGCATGCGGCGCACGCAGTTGGTGAGCACCACCGGATCGCTGTTGGAAGAGCTGACGAGGATCTCGTATCCGTGCGCGACGGCGATCTCTTCAAAGCTCTGGATGAGTTCAGGAAAAAATGGGTTGGTAATGTTTTCAACAATGATGCCGAGGATGCGGCTGCGGCCTGAAACCAGGCTGCGGGCGTGGGTGTTGGGGAAGTATTTCAACTGCTCGATGGCCGCCCAGACGCGCTTGCTGAGGCGGTCGCTGACCACCGGGGAGCCGTTGATGGTGCGGGAGACCGTGGCGATGGAGACCTTCGCCAGAGCGGCAACCGTGCGGATATCAGGGGTCTTGCCGGCAGTCTTCTGTTTTGATTTTCGAACCACGAAGCGATCCTTGAAGAAGCTCTTCTGCTGTGACTGCAATGGTATCTCATGCACCTGCGGTGGCGCGGAGGCACGCGCGGGCGAACCACATTCCACTCATTCCGCGAAAAAAGGCGGAACGGATGGGCCGAGAGGTGTTGATTCGAAGATTCACTGCGCCCCTCCAGGGCGCGAGATTTTAAGTAGTGGGCTTTCCCCGGGTTGCGCTGCGCTTACCCGGGGCTATTCTCAGTTCGTCCCGCCGGGACGGGCACCTGCGGTGGGCATTTGCTCGCGGGAGGCTCGCACCGGGTTGGTTGCTTTAGCCTTCCATTTCTCAAAAGCGGGACATCCGTCCTACGACGAAGACCTGTCTGCGGGGGCTCCAGTGAAATAGGAACGCCCCGCTTATCGGGGATATGGAGAAGAGGTCCGCGCCTGAATGCTGGCGCTCGTGATGAGGCTTGTTTCAGGAGCCTGAAGGGCTCCCGATACTGCTGACAAATGGTTGAGTTCCGGAGCGAGCGGCATGGGGCTGAAGCCCCAATTCTCTCTTTTTAAAGGCCTTTTTGCGGCACGACTGAAGTGGTACCCCGATACAAAGCGCATCCACAGCAGAGTTTGTCAGCAAGCTGGTGGGGCTAGAGCGGTTTCAGGATAGGTATACCCTATCTGCACTACTGCGAGGTCGCCGCTCCTTGGGGTCGCGTCGACTTGAGTGTATTCCCTTTGGGTACGGCAATCCTGAAACCGCTATAAGGCCCCATCTCTCTCATTTAAGGCGGCTTGAGGCACGACTCAAGCCACCCCAGCGACGAAGACCTGTCGCCGGGGACCCCGGGAGGTCGTGCCCTTTCGCACATCTACGTCAAAGTGGGGTTTTTCCGCAGGCCGACGAGCCTGAAAGGCTCCTGCTTCTTCCGGCCGCCTAACGGCGCTTACAAATCAGTCGCGTTCGGCGATTAGGAGGCGGAGGTCGCGGAGGTTCTGGCCGGTGGGGCCGGTGACGACCGAGTCGCCGAGCGCGGTGAACATGGGACAGGCGTCGAAGTTCGCGAGTGACGATTTGAGGTGAAAACCGAAGGTGTGGGCGCGGGTGACGGTGGTGGGGTCGGCGATGGCTCCGGCGGCCTGGGTGTTGCCGTCGATGCCGTCGGAGCCGGCGCTGAGCACGGTGAGGCGCTGAGGGGCGTACTGCTCTAGATCGAGGGCGCAGGCCATGACAAATTGTTGATTGCGGCCGCCTGCGCCGGGAGTGCGGTCGAGCTTGACGGTAACTTCACCGACGGAGATCAGGCAGAGGCGGCGATGGATTTTACGGAGGGAGTGGAAACGCTCAAGCAGGTAGCGGGCGGCGTCGGCGTAGTCCCAGTCGTCGCAACTGTTGTCGACTTCGACGTGGTAGCCGGCTTTCTCGGCGAGGGAACGGGCGTTTTCAACCAGGTCGTGGCTGGAGAGGAGGATTTCGAAGACGGAATCGCGGAAGGCCTCGTCTTCGCCGGTCATGGTGGCAGCGGCGGTGACGCGGCGGCCGGGACCGGTGCCGGACCAGGGCATGCGCGGGAAAAACGGGGGACGCCAGACCTTGTTGCCGGGGGATTCGGGTAGATCTTCGCGCTCAAAGAAAGCGCGGATGGAGGCAGGAAGCTTGGGAGAGAGTTCGTAGCGGGCCAGCAATTCGCGGACATCGGCGACGGTGGAGTGATCGGGAGACGTCGGGCCGGAGGAGAGCGCGTCAAGCGAGCGGAGGGGCACATCGGGAACCAGCAGGCTGATTTTCGCGGCATCCGGCGCGGCGATGGCCAGGCGTCCGCCTTTGACGGCGGAGAAGTGTTTGCGCAGCGTATTGACTTCGCCGATGGGCGCGCCGGAGGCGATCAGAAGCTGGTGGAAGGCGATGGTGTCGTCGAGGGTGATGGCCGGGTCGAGAGGAAGGTCAAACATGGCCGAGCCGCCGCCGGAGATGAGGAAGAAGATGAGGGTATCTTTCCGGGCCTTCTTGACCATGGCGAGCGCGGCGCGGGCGGCGGCGAAGGAGTCCTCATTGGGGAGCGGGTGGCCGGCTTCAAAGTAGCGAAAGCGCCAGTTGCGGTGTTTGGGCAACTGGTTGGAACAACAGATTCCACGAAGGCCCTTGCGGCGGCTCATGCGCGTGAGGAGGGTTTCGACCATCGGGACGGCGGCCTTGCCCAGGGCGATGACGAAGATGCGCTTGTAGCAGTTGAGATTGATGGTTGCGGGGCCGCTGCCGTCAGGGAGAAGGCGATGGAGCGTGTCGCCTTCAAAGCGAATGCGCCGATCGAAGGCGATGGGAATGTTGCAGGCTTCGATGGCGCCGGTAAAGATGCCTGTGGCAGTTGCGTGCTGGGATTCGAGTGCGAGTTCGGTGACCGGTGTCAAAGCGGTTGCTCCTTAGTTTGATCCTGGAGTTGATCCTGGAGCCAACCGGCGAGAGCTTGCTGCATGGGGTCGAGCTGGCTGCTGAAGAAATGATCGGCGCCGGGGATAAAGAGCAGCCGTTTGGGTTCGGAAGCGGAGGCGGCGATCTGCGCGAGCTGAGCGGCAGGCGCAAACTGGTCGTGGTCTCCACTGAGGAAAAGCTTGGGGATGGTGCAGTTGGTGAGGCAGGGGTAGCGATAGTCCTTGCCATTGGCGTGAGTCGGAAGGCCCAGTGCGACGAGGGCGCGGATGTTGGTGCTGGTGCTGGCGCGGCTGCAACAGGCGCGCAGGGTCATGGCGGCGCCAAAGCTGAATCCGGCGGCTACGACGGGCAGCTTGTATGCGTTTTCAAGCCAGTCCAGCGCGGCCAGCACATCGGCGGTTTCGGCGTTGCCGTCATGGGCGCCGTGGCTGAGGCCGGCGCCGCGAAAGTTGAAACGGAGAACGGGAAAGCCGAAGCCGAACCCAGGCTCGTTGAGGACCTTCATGGCGTGGTAGACAACCTTGTTGTGCATTGTGCCGCCGCCGAGGGGATGGGGATGGCAGACGAGAGCGGCAAAGGGCGCGTCGGGGGAGCCTTCATTGAGAAGGGCTTCAAGACGGCCAGCGGGGCCATGGATGTCGAGGGTCTTCAGGCTGGACGGCGGCGCATTCGCGATATCCGGAGATGGAGTGTCCGAATTCGTGGCTGGCTGTGCGGATGCGATGGTGGCCGTCATTCCACTCATCATTCTACGCCGAAATTGAAGGAAAATTCATCTGGCGGGGTGTTGGATGGGGCGGTCTTTCGGAAATTTGCAGGACGAATCACGGAGATGGGACAAATCGATTGACTCGGGTTCCTTCGATTCAAACGCATCCCAATCCACTGACTGCGTTATTCTTGCAGCATCATGACCGATATTTCTTCCGACCGTCCTCTTGACCCTGTGCAGTTCACGCGGGTGTTGTGCGAGATTGAGTCCACCACCTACCACGAGGGAGCCGTTGGGGATTTTCTGGCGGATTTTCTGGCGCGGCGCGGGTGGGCTGTGGAGAAGACGGCGGTGCCGCAGACCGAGGCGAGCGCCGATGCCGGGCCGCGCTGGAATGTGTACGGCGGGACGGCTGGTGAGACGCCGGACCTGGTTTTTTCGACGCACATGGACACCGTTCCGCCGTACATTCCGTTCAGCGAGGATGGGGAATTCATGTATGGCCGCGGGGTTTCGGACGCTAAGGGGATTATTGCGGCGCAGGTGGTTGCGGCCGAAGCTTTGCGCGCGGAGGGATTTCGGATTGGCGTGCTGTTTGTGAGCGGGGAAGAGCGCGACTCGGCTGGGGCGAAGGTGGCCAATCTCAATCCCAAGGGGAGCCGGTTTTTGATCAACGGCGAGCCGACCGACAACCGGCTTGCGCTGGCGTCAAAGGGCGCGCTGCGGGCGGTGTTGAAGTCGACGGGGAAGATGGGACATTCGGCTTACCCCGAGCTTGGCGAGAGCGCGGTGCACAAGCTGGTGGAGGCGCTGGCGAAGATTCTGGAACTGCCGCTGCCGACCGTGGAAGATGTGGGACCGAGCACGCTGAATATCGGGCAGATCCAGGGCGGCCACGCGCCCAACGTGATTGCCGACAAGGCGGAGGCGCAGGTGCTGATCCGGCTGGTGGGCGACTCGGCGCCGGTGCGGGCGGCGGTGATGGAGGCCGCGGCGGGGCTGGCGGAGGTGGACTTTACGCTGGAGATTCCGTTTGTGCGGCTGCGCGCGGTGGAGGGACTGCCGACGATGATTGCGAAGTTTACGACCGACATTCCGCAGCTTTCAAACTGGGGCGAGCCGCTGTTGCTGGGGCCGGGGTCAATTCATGTGGCGCACACGCCGTACGAGAAGCTGGCGAAGAAGGAACTGTTTGAGGCGGTGGAACTTTATATCAAGGTGGGGAGGCAGTTGCTGGCGTGACGCCCAGCTGACCCATGGCTAACTTTGTATTGCATCTTTGTTGTTAGAAAATGCAGTCAGGATTTTGGCCACGAAATATACCAGTACTTTATAAAACGTAAATACGATGATTGCGGTTAGTACCCAAATGAGGCAGACATTTATCGCAGAATCGGGGACCGCAAGGTGTCTGTCGAAGTACTGGGATTCCCATGCAAGGAATGCCTCCCGACCAAGCCTGTGCCATTTCTCATGCGTTCTGTTGGTGAATAGGCTCCACAAGGCTCCAATGGTGACCACGGAAATCAGCTCGGAAGATATGTTCCTTTTCATGCGGTCAGCTTATCGCATACGTGGGTATTCGCCATTATATGACACTCGCTCCCCTGAATTGCCGGTTTGGTCGAGCTTATATGATGAGAATGGTGTGAGGAGACATCATCATGAGCGCATCGATTTATGACATTCCGGTAAAGAGACTTTCCGGGGAAGACAGTTCGCTGGGGGCATTCAAGGGCGAGGTGGTTCTGGTGGTCAACGTGGCATCGAAGTGCGGGCTGACGCCGCAGTATGCGGGCCTGGAGAAGCTGTACGAGGCGTACAAAGCCAAGGGCCTGGTGATTGCCGGCTTTCCGGCCAACGACTTCAAGGCGCAGGAGCCGGGTACGAATGAAGAGATTCAGAGCTTCTGCACGCTGAACTACGGCGTGACGTTTCCGCTGTTCGACAAGATCACGGTGGTGGGCGAGCACAAGCATCCGCTGTACGCGGCGCTGATTGCGGCCAAGCCGGCGGCGGTGAACGTGTCAGACGTGTCATGGAGAGAGAAGCTGAAGGGCTACGGGATTGAGCCCAATCCGGAGCCGGAGCTGCTTTGGAACTTTGAGAAGTTCCTGGTGAACCGCAAGGGAGAAGTGGTGGCGCGGTTTGCGCCGGATACCACGCCGGACGCGCCGAAGCTGGTGGCAGCGATTGAGGCGGAGCTCGAGAAAAGCTAGGGGATTTGTGGAGGTTGGCGAGTAGAGAATTCCGGGGCTGAAGCCCGAGTCTTTCTTGCTGGATTTATACGGGGGTTGAAACCCCCGCCTCCTTCCGGAAAACCTGCAGGTGCTGAAGCCCTTCTCTCTTTTGTTGCGCCTTTCGGCACGACTGAACAGGCTGCGGAACAAGACGCTGTTTCGGGTTGAATTTGGGGGAGATAGCGTGGGGGCTGAAGCCCCTTCTCTCATTTTAAACAGCTTATGGCACGACTGAACAGGCTGCGGAAAAAGGCCTGGTTTTGGGCGAAACTCGGCAAAAGCATACCTCAGGGGCTGAAGCCCTTGTTGATTTAATTGGCTTTATACCGGGGATAAATCCCCGGCCTACCGCCCGAACGAATTTTTCCGCAAGCTGTGAAGTCGTGCCCCTTCGCCCATCTACGTCAAGGTGGAGTTTTTCCACAAGCTCTAAAGTCGTGCCCTTTCAAAGCGGGCTGGATGTTGTTTGTACATTCCCAGGTCTCAAAGGCGGGACCTCCGCCCAAGGGACCACCCAGAGGGTGCCCAGCTGTCCCTGGGGGCCCCGGATCTGGGGCACGCGGCACCCGGCGTGGAGTTTTGCGAAATGGG
>Ga0302266_10000855_pt1 | contig 29820 bp, 28 predicted proteins | sample III_Bog_E1_2_FD_194559 | JGI IMG/M metagenome (GOLD analysis project Ga0302266, IMG submission 194559) | Peat permafrost microbial communities from Stordalen Mire near Abisko, Sweden - III_Bog_E1_2 | ecosystem: Environmental > Terrestrial > Soil > Wetlands > Peat | place: Sweden: Abisko...
TAAACCGCCAAGAGTCTCAAGCCGACGATTGCAAGGTTGATGGATGTCATAAAATCGAGTGTGTAGGCACCTAACGAAAAAAGCTGAGCCACCGCCGACTCGCGGCGTGAACCGCGACAGCGGAACTGACAGCGCCAACGGCGGTTGGCTCCGGCGACTTGTTAGGCCACATGGTCATAACTGAACATCAATATCCATAGTCTGGCTGCCTCGGATGACTCTGACGGAAACTTTCTGCCCTACATACAATGGCAACAGCTCGCCAAACTGCTGAACTGTCTCCACCGGCTTGTCGGCAAACTGAATGATAACATCACCCTCCAAGATATTGGCACGGAATGCCGGGCCGTCAATCATCACAATGTCAATCAGCACACCCGTATTGCGCTGAAGCGTGCTCCGCATCGTGTCAGGAATCGGCGCAAGCTTTACTCCCAAAACGCCCGGCTTCATGCGACGCCAATAAATAGCTCCCTGCTCATAAATCTGTCGAGAGTATGGAACATACTGCGTGCTAAAAGTGCCGGGCGTCGTGGTCGTCGAACTGCCGGAATAGTTGCCGTAACCGTAAGCATAGCCACCGCTGCCGTAGGCGTTCGCGTTCACAGTGCCGTAGGTTTGGGTCGTGTAAGTCTGCCCCGGCTGATACGAAGGAAGTGCCATGACTCCCGATTCAGTGTGAGAAAACTGCATAGAGTAAAGCACGACATCTGCGCTGACCGCCTTCGCCTGCGACACCAACGGTCGCTGGCCAAACAACGTGCCTCGGAATGCCGAAATGCCGACGGGAATATATCCCTGCTCCTGTAAGTGCCGGCCATCCGTGCGAAAATCTGATGTCGCGATAATCTGCGGCTCGCCAGAATGGGGAAGCAGCCGCTGCTGCAATGCAACCGGCCACTGATTTGTATAACTCTGGTAAAACTTCGCGTATGGATTGCTCGCGCAACCAGTCAGAAAACTGACTCCTAAAAGTGCCGCAAGTAGAATTGATGCTCTCATATTTTGTAATGCGCGAATGTGGCCTAACAGATAATGGACGCCCGGTCTTGCAGCCTATCAATGGCCAAGAACAGCCTATCCATTTTCATGACTTTGAGTGTGTTTCGTTTTTAAGTTTCTGTCCAGCACCCTTTTGGCGGCACCCGCCCGCCTGCCCGCATTCTGGCCGGCGGAGAAAAGGGGCAGCGCACCGAACCGGTCGGTTTCAGTCCGCCGCCGGTCTGGACTCCAAAAATGGGACACCGGGGCGGTAGCGGGTGGCGGGAAAGTGGGTTTTTGGCGTTAAAACGCGGTTTTTAGCGAAAAACACCCGAAAAGTGGTGGTTTCCGCCCGGTTACGGATGGTCCGGGACGGGGAACGGACGGCTGCGGACCGGTCACGGACGGTTACGGACCGGTCACGGACGGTTCGGAACCGGTTACGGACGGTTCGGAACCGGTTACGGACGGTTGCGGACCGGTTACGGACGATCCGGGACCGAGGACGAACGGTTCGGAACCGGGAACGAACGGTTTAGGACAGCGAACGGACGGTTACGGAGCGGTCGGGAGCGGCTTGCTTTCGGTCTGCGGTGGTTTGGCCAGCTCCACCGCATAGACCTGGTTCGCGCCGCTCCGGTTGCTGCGGAAGATGAGCCATTTCAGGTCCGGCGAAAACATGGCGTTCGGTTCCAGCGCATAATCGTGCGGCGCCATGTTGACGAGTTTCTCGGAATGAAACACGCCGGCTTTGATGAGCTTGCTGGTGTCCACGTTGCCGCCGGAACGGTCTTCGATGAGTTCGGGGTGGAACAGATAAAGCCATTTGCCGTCCGGCGCGTGCGCCACCATCTGGTCATCGCCGCCGTCGCTGGAAAATAGTTGCCCGTCCGGCGAGACGTTGAAATGCACGCCCCATTCGTTGCGCTGCATGTTAAACCACGTCCGCGCGCCGGTGGCGGGTGCGTAGCCGGCCAGCCAGAAGACCTGGCCGCGCGGGGTTTGCAGGTCATACCAGATGGTCTGGCCGTCGGCGCTCCAGAATTCGTGGCCGGCGATCTCCATCGTCATGGTGCGCTGATGCACGAGCTTCAAATCCGTGCCGTCGGTGCGGATGGTCCAGATGCGGTCCACCTTGTGCCACGGGCCTTCGTGGCAAAACATCAGCAGCGTCGGGTCGGTCGGGGAAAATTGCAGATGGCCGAGCCAGTCGGTGCCACGGTGGCAGACGTTGGTTTCGCCGGTCTTTAGATTATAGAAAATCAGCGACATCGGGTAACGCTTCGCCAGCCGTTCCTCCATCATGGTGCCCTTTTTGCCGCGCTGCGCGTCGGCGCGTTCGAGGTCGGTGAGGCGGTTCGGCCCGCCGTCAAAAACCTCGTTCGTGCCCCAGTCGGTGCGGTCGGTGAGGGTGCCGGCGAGCAGAGTCTCGTCGGCGTTCACGGTGGAAACTTCCTGGCCGCGCGGCAGCTTCAGCAACTGGCGGACGGATTTGGTCTGGGGATCCACCACGCAGACGTAGTGGTTGGTGACGCCGGCCTCGATTTTTCGCTCGCCGAAATAAATCTGCCCGGTCTTATGGCCGACCATGATGACGTTGAGCTTCTTGCCGGTGACAATTTTTTCGACGGCGAGCGTCTGGAGGTTCACCACCGAGATGCCGCTGGGCGAGGTGAACACCATTTTTTTTCCGTCCGGCGTGAAGGGGTTCAGGTTGAAGTAAAGGCTCTCGCTGCCCGGCTCACGCGAGAGTTGCACGACGCGATGGCCGGTGTCGCGGTCAATCCATTCGGTGCGCGCCGCGCGCTTGGCCGCCGGCGTGGCGCAGCCGGAAAAGATGACCGCCAGCAAAACCCCGGCGGCGAGTGGGCGAGACAGTTTCATTTTAGAATAAGGCTTGGATGCGAAATATCACCACGCGTCCGTGCGGAATTGCGGTGCCGGCAGGCCGGCGGCATTGGCGAGGTTGGCGTCCTGGGGAAAATTCACCCACGCGTAGCGCACCGCGACGGGCGCGGCGACTTCCGCGCTGCTGACGACGATGGTGTCGCCGTCAATGCGGGCTGCCGCCGGCACGAATTTCTTGTCCGCACCAGCAATGACAAAGCCGCCCAGCGCCGCGCCGCCCTTCGCGACGAGGCCGCCGCCGAGGTGGGTGAATTGAAGACGCGCCTCGCCGCCGGCGATTTTCATCGCCGCAAACTGCGGGCCGGAGAATTCGATTTTATGGCCATACACATTCGCCAGCGCGATGCGCGCGAGCCGGTCGCCGACGTCCTGCTTGTTTTTCGGATGCACGTTCTTCGCCTCGCCGATGTCGCTGGCGACGGCCATGCCGGTGTTCGGCAAAGCCAGCACGGTCGCCTGCGCCTCGCGCACGAGCGGGCTATTGCTGGCGGCTTCCTGGCCGGCGAGCTGCACGATGTAAAACGGAAAATCACCTTCGCCCCACAGTGCGCGCCAGTCGCGGATGAGCGCGGCCTGCACGCGCGGGTAAAGCGCGATGCCGCCCTTGTTCGCATCCACGATGGATTCACCCTGATACCAGATGGCGCCGCGGATGGCGTAGGGAATCACGGGGTTGATCATGCTATTGAACAGCACGGTGGCGTTGTGCTGGTCCTGCACCGGGTCGCGCGAACCGCCGCCGCGCTTGCGGCCTTTTGGGGCGGCGTTCGTCGCCGAGACATCTTCCGAGCGCGGCGCGGCGATGACCGGCGGCGGATTGGTGTGGAATTTCTGCACGGCGGCATCGAAGCGGTCGAGCAGCGGCTTGAGCTGCGGATCGGCGGCCAGCACCTCGCGCTGAATCCACGCCTCCGCCGTGCTCGCGCCGAAGGCGAGCGTGACGATGCCGACGGGCATCTTGATTTCCCGCTGCAAATCGCGCGCGAAGAAATAGCCGACGGCGGAAAAGGCCGGCGCGTTCTCCGGCGTGCAGACCTTCCAGTCGCCCCCGACGCGGGCTTGTGGCGTGTAAGCCTTGGCGGCCTCGCCGGTGAACATGCGGATGAGCGGATAGTTGGCGGCGGCGATTTCCTGTTCCTCGTTCGCGACGCCGGCGAAATACTTCACCTTCTTCGACAGTGAGAAATCCATGTTCGACTGGCCGGACGCGAGCCAGACTTCGCCGACGAGCACGTCGGCGCATTTGCAATTTTCAATTTCCGATTTGCCATTTCCGCGCACGACCAGTTCGCGCGGTTCGGCGCTGGCGGGCAGGGGATCAAGTTTGACGAGCCATTTGCCAGCCGCATCCGCTGTCGCCGATTTGGATTGGCCGGCGAATTCCACCGTGACCGTCTCACCGGCTGCGGCGGTGCCCCAGACGGGCACCGTGATGTCGCGCTGCAACACCATGTGGTCGGTGAACGGCGCAGCCAGCCGCACCTCCGCCGAGGCGCGGGTGGCGACTGCGGCGGCGAGCAGGGGCAAAACAAATCGGGTCAGTGATGGAAAGTGCATGAAGGAAGGACGCATGGCTGGCATGATTAGTTTCCTTCTTTTCGCACAACGCGGTGCCCATGGCAATCGGCAGATATGGTGACGCCGCAAAAAACTTTGTGCCGGGGCGTCCAGGCGGTTAAATTTCCTGCTCATGTTTTCATCCGAGATCAAATCCGTCCACTTCACCGGCATCGGCGGCACGGCCATGGCGTCCGCCGCCGCCGCGATGCTGGACAAAGGTTTTGCCGTCACCGGCTCCGACCAAAATGTCTATGAGCCGATGGCGTCGTTCCTCGCCGCCAAAAAAATCCCCGTGCTGAACGGCTACGACGAGCGCAACCTCGCCGCCAAGCCGGACCTCGTGGTCATCGGCAACGCCATCTCGCGCGGCAACCCGGAGGCGGAATACGTCCTCGATCACAAGCTGCGCTATTGCTCGCTGGCGGCGCTGCTGGCGGAATTTTTCATCCGCGGCAAACGCGCCATCGTCGTGGCCGGCACGCATGGCAAGACCACGACGACGAGTTTGCTGACGTGGGTGTTCGAGCACAACGGGCTGAACCCGAGCTATCTCATCGGCGGCATCCCGAACAATTTTTCACAGGGCGCGCGGTTCACGGACAGCGAGTGGTTCATCATCGAGGGCGACGAATACGATACGGCGTTTTTCGACAAGCGCAGCAAGTTCATCCATTACCAGCCGGAAGTCGCCGTCATCAACAACCTGGAGTTCGACCACGCGGACATTTTTGAGAACCTCGACGCGGTGAAGAAAACTTTTTCACACTTCATCCGGCTCGTGCCGCGCAACGGCCTGCTGCTCGGCAACGGCGACGACGCGAATCTCAAGGAATTGCTCAACGTGACGCATTGTCCGGTGAAAAAATTCGGCCTCGGCGGCGACTACGCGGTCTATGGTTTTAATCTGCGCTACGGACCGACGGCGACGGAGTTTGAAATTCCCAGCTTCAAGTTTCATTTGAACATGGTCGGCGAACTCAATGTGCGCAACGCGCTCGCCGTCATCGGCGCGGCGAAACATTGCGGCCTGTCGAACAAGCAGATCCAGTCGGCGTTCGACACGTTCAAGGGCATCAAGCGGCGGCTGGAGGTTAAGGGCATCGCCGGTGGCGTGACGGTGATTGACGATTTCGGCCATCACCCGACGGCCATCCGCGAGACGCTCAAGGCGCTGCGCCTGCGTTACGCGAAGGAAAAAATCTGGGCGGTGTTCGAGCCGCGCAGCAATACGACGCGCCGGAATGTTTTTCAGGAGGAGCTGGCGGCGTCCTTCGCCGATGCGGACGCAGTGGTGGTTTCCGAGGTGGCGCGGCTGGAGCAGATTTCCGCCGATGAGCGGTTGAATCCGGAGAAGCTCATGGCCGACCTCAAGGCTGCCGGCAAGGAAGCCGCGTATCTGCCGGACGCCAACGCCATCGTGGCGCATCTGGCCCAGCACGCGCAGGGCGGCGATGTGGTCTGCGTCTTCAGCAACGGCGGGTTCGACGGCATCCACGCCAAACTGCTCGCGCGGCTGGGTAAACGGTGAACGGCGCAGTTTGGTGAGGCGAGCGTCCACGTGAGCCGGGGCGTCGCCGGCATCAGCGGCTCGCGAAGACGCTCGCCTCACCCGCTTTCAGACTGTCTGCCGCCGTGATTTTTTTTGGCACACGAGTTGCAGTCATTTACTCGTGGCAAGAAAATTTCAAATGCGGGCAGGCTCCCCGATGGATGCGGCGATTGCCGCAATCAATTTACGGATGGCGACGATTCAATTGGCCGGACTGCGTGTTCCTCCGCGCGCCCGAAAAGTCCCGGCAGTTCGTCGCCGCCTTCCGGTAACGATTTTTCCCGAGGCGGCCCAGCCGGTGATTATTAGGCAGGCGCTCCAGAATCTGGGCAGCGCCGTGGTTAGCGAAATTCAACCGTCTCAAAGCCCGCGCGCTTGAAAAAGTTTTGCAGCTCCTCGCGGCCGCGCTTGTCCGCCTCGTCCAAAATCCCCGCATGGCGCGCGGCGCGGGCGATGTCGTCCACGGCATTCTGCCGTGCGGCCTGCTCCAGGTTCTTGTCGAAGGCGCGCAGCAAACCCGTCGTGTGGTCAATCACCTGGCTGGCCGAGTCGTCAAGATAGGCGTCGGTGATCTGCGTGGGCGGCAGGTGCAGGCAGATTTTCTTGCCGCTGATGGAGACGTCTTCCGGCTTCAGCCGTTGCAAATCAATGCCCGCCTTCACGACGCCCTGCGCGAGGAGCAGCACGCGGTTTTCGCCATACCATTTTACGTCTTCCAGCACGACGACCTTGTCCATGACGTATTTGACAGTGACGAGGTCGGAGAGCGACTGCACTTCGTGGACGACGCTGGTGGTGTTCCAAAAACGCAGGCCGCTGGCGTGGTTGAGCCAGCGCGCGGCGGTGAAGGTGAGATATGCCGCCAGCACCAAAACAACGACCGCTGTGAGCGTCCAGATGAAATTTCGCAGTTGGCGCATGGGTGAAAGATAGTCCAGCCCGGACAATTTCAAAACGGGAATTTTTTCAGCCACCGATGGACAGAGATGAAACACCGGCGGCCGGTCCGCTCGCGCTTTTCAGAAGTTCAGCGCCAGCTTGCGAGAATCACGTCCGCCGGCGAGGTGCCGGGGTGGAAGTAAAACATCTCGATTGTGTCCGTGAGGTTTTGCTGGGGCAGTTCCGGCACGGTGAAATAATAGCCGGGGACTTCGGGATTGACGACGAGCATCGGGTGGTAGCCATCTTCCGCCGGCCATTTTTCATTGATTTTGTTCCAGGCCATCGCGAGCGACTTGTTGCCCTTGCCCGGGACGTATTCGTGGCCGGCCTGGGACACCTCGACCATGCAGCAGATGCGGTCGTTCATCAGGACGGGAAACACCCATTGCCTGGCCGGCTTGAGCAGCGGCTTGACCGGCTGGCCGTTCTGGTAATTCGCCCGGTCGGATTCGGCAATGGTGTAAACGGCAATCGGCTGGCCGAGTTTCGCGTCCGACAGGAAATCGCCCGCCTGAAAACCATAGGCATCCGGATATTTGTTGGCCAGATCCATCACATTGTCAAAGGCCGTCTGGCCGGCCATCACCAGCCGTTCCTGATCCGTATGCACCCGGTAGGTGCGTTGCGGCACGGGCGCGGGCACAAAAGTAATGACCGGAGCGGCCACCGCCACCGGCACCGGCGCCGGCACGGCGACCGGTTCACTGGGAGCCGCCGTGGCGACCGGTGCCGCCGGGGAAATTTTCGCCGCCTTCAGCAAGTAACTTTCCACGGCCACGATGCCTTCCGTCGCGACGTTCTTCAGGGTCGGCGCCACGGCGGGAACATCAGCCTTCGGCGTCACCGGGACGACATGGGAGACCGCCGGCAGCGCGCGATGGGTCAGATGATGGAGGTAGGCCCAATAGGCCAGCACGGACAACGTCGCCACCAACGACATCAGCCCGATGCGCAGCCACTTGCGATACGGCGAACTCGGCCGGCTGAAGTCGGCCCCGGCGAATTGAAACTGGAATTTGAGTGGCATACCAATGCGTTTTTATTTTTACAACCGAATGACAATTTCATTCAGCACATCCCAGGCCAACAGGTTTGATTTCATCGGGAAATTTATTTTCCAGCTTATCCGGTCGAATTTTTCTGCGGCTGTCCACGCACTGTCCACAAAACGTCCGCCGCTGTCCCGCAAATGGACGCGCGCCATTTCCCTTTGCGGGCGCGGGCATTTGCTTTAGTTTTCCACCATGTTCAAAGCTGAAGACCTGTTCGACCTGACGCAGACGGAACACGCCGCCCTGTTTGACGGCGGCGAATTTGCGTGGGACGCGCTCAAGAAAATTGAAAGCTATCTCGCCAAAGTGCCGAAACAAAATTCGCCGAAACGCTTTCCCGGCGCGAGCATCGGTGACCGCGTCATCATCGGCGAAGGCACGGTGGTGGAACCCGGCGCACTGATCAAAGGTCCGGCCATCATCGGAAAAAACTGCCAGATCCGCCACAACGCCTACCTCCGCGAGAACGTCCTCATTGGCGACAACTGTGTGGTGGGCAATTCGAGCGAGCTGAAGAACGCGCTGCTTTTCAACGGCGCGCAGGTGCCGCATTACAATTATGTGGGCGATTCCATTCTCGGCCACCGGGCGCACCTCGGCGCGGGCGTGAAGGTTTCCAACGTGAAGCTGTTTCCCGGCAACATCGCGATTGATGTGGACGGCGTGCCGCGCGACACCGGCCTGCGGAAGTTCGGCGCGCTGCTGGGCGACGGCGTAGAAGTGGGCTGCAACGCCGTGCTGAATCCCGGCAGCATCCTCGGCCGCAGCGCGGTGGTTTACCCGAACGTCTTCTGGCGCGGTGTCCTGCCCGCGCACATGATCGCGAAGAACAAGGCGGAGGTTGAAGTTGTCGTCAAACGACCGAGGGAAAATTGATTGACCGCCAAGACGCCAAGTTGAATGCAAATTGATTGACGGGCGGTTAAAACCGGCATAGTTAGACCCATGCTCACCAAAGACCTCGTCGGGAAATTGTCGCCGGAGCAACAGGAATTTCTGGCGCAGATGGAATTTCGCAGGACGCAGCAACGCCTCAAGCTGTTGGAACTGGCGCGCGGCAACGACTGGCGCTCGCGCTATTTTCCTATCTACATCTTTGCGGTCTTCGTTCTTTTCATCACTCTGTATTACTTCGATTGTTTGCACATCCAAGAAAAGCCGGCCGTTTTATTTCTGCCCATCGGCATGGCGCTGGTCTTCACGATGTGTGCCTACATTGGCCGCACCAACCGGCGGCTGGAGGCCCTGCTGGAACTGATGGAATTGGATCGGGCAGAACAGGCCAGTCGCCCGCCGGTTGCCTGAGCTGGCTGCCGGCTGCAAAGTGCTGTCTTATATTTTCCGAATTGCTACTTTGACCGCGTGAACGAACTCACCATCGGACTGCTGGGCGCGCTGCTGGCCACCAACCAGCCGCAAGCCGTGAGCAATATCATCCAGCAGCAGACCGGCGTGGCGGTGGACATCGCCGTGTCGCCGGAGGAAAAGGAATTGCGCGAGGTGATGCTGGCCGACGACGCCGCGCAGGACGACGTGAACGGCTGGCTCCGCGAATATGATTTGCAGTCCGACACCAACAAGACGGCGGCGGCCTCGGCGGCGCTGAACGCGCGCATCAAGGCGCGGCTTGACCGCGTGCGCGGAGCCTACGACAATTTTCTCCAGCGCCATCCCGAAAACGCGCACGGCTTTCTGGCCTACGGCAGCTTTCTCAACGACACCGGCGACGAAGAGGGCGCGCACCTGCAATACGAGAACTCGATGCAACTCGACCCGAAGAATCCCGCCGTCTGGAACAACCTCGCCAATTACTACGGCGAGCATAGCCCGGTCACGAAGGCGTTCGAGTATTACGCGCAGGCCATCCGGCTCAAGCCGGACGAGCCGGTGTATTACCAAAATTTCGCGACGACGGTCTATCTTTTCCGCAAGGACGCGAAGGAATTTTATCACATAGACGAGCAACAAGTTTTTGACAAGGCGCTCGGACTTTATCAACAGGCGATGCAGCTGGCGCCGGACAATTTTGTCCTGGCGACGGACTATGCGGAGAGCTATTACGGCATCCGCCCGCTGCGCACCAATGACGCGCTCATCGCATGGACAAACGCGATGAGCGTCGCGCACACCGATGCCGAGCGGCAGGGCGTGGAGCTGCACCTCGCGCGCGTGAAGATCGCTGCCGGATTTTTCGGGCAGGCCAGCAACCATCTCGCCGCCGTGACGAACACGGCGTTTCTGGGGCTGAAAAATCAGCTCTACCGCTCGCTGACCGACCACGAGCATCCGGACACCAATGCCGAGGCGGTGGTGGAAGACAAGCCGCTGAAAACCATCCCACAACTCGCGCCGGCCGGTGCGGATGACGCCACCAATGTTTCTAGCTGGTCGTCAAACCTGCTCGCCGTGCCGCCGCCGGTGCGCGGATCAAAACCGCAGTAATCTTGCGATTTGCGCGCCCTTTGATTTAAGGCTCGTAAATCGTAAATCGTAAACCGTAAATTGTCCGCATGAGCTTTTACGACAAGTTGAAGTTTGACGCGCAGGGTTTGATCCCCGCGATCATCCAGGAACAGAAATCCGGTCGCGTCGTGATGATGGCGTGGATGAACCGCGCGTCGCTGGAAAGCACCGTTGCCACCGGCAAGACGCATTTCTGGAGCCGCTCGCGCCAGAAATTCTGGATGAAGGGCGAGGAGAGCGGCAACACGCAAACCGTGAAAGACATTGCGTTCGACTGCGACGGTGACTGCCTGCTCATACAGGTGGAACAAAATGGCCCGGCCTGCCATGAGGGTTACAATTCTTGTTTCTTCCGCTCGGTTGAAAATAGAGATTTCAAAATCACCGAGCCGCAAATCCTTACGCCGGAGCAGATGTATAAAAAGAAAAGCTGACGCCAACCGCGCGTTTTATTTTTGCGGCAACAGCAGAACGTGCGTCGGCTCATCCCGGTTGCAGGTAAGCCAGCCGTTCTGCTCGAATAATTCGGCCACCTGAATGGAACTGCGGCGCTGTTCGGTGGTGTCTTTCTTCGCGTCAGGACCGCGCCGCCCGGGATGCGTAAAGTAAAATAGAAATGCCCGGTCGCCGCTGACCACGACGTCGCAGTGATCACCCATGACGCCGTCGTCCAAACCTTTGCCTGCACCGGCGACCAAGTTGGTCGGCTGCTTGGACCAGTTGAGCGCGTCGTTGGAACGGAAAACGCCGAGGCCTTTCCATTCGTCAATGACCACCCAAAATTTTCCGTGCCAGCGGAAGCCTTTCGGACCCTCGCCCCGGCTTTTAAATGCAAGTCCCTTGTCCGTCCAGTTAGTGAGGTCAGGACTTTCGGCGTAATGAATGGATTTGCCGGAGCGTTCGTCGTTGTAGTAAAGCCGCCAGTTGCCATCCGGCATCCGTTCGATGCTTGGGTCAATCACGCGGTCGGACGCGAGCGAAAGTTTTCGCGGATTCGACCAGTTCAACATATTTGTGCTCGTGAGTTGGACGATGAAGCGCGGATGGTTCCAGTCCTGAAATACGCCCGGCACGATGGTCAGGAACATTTGCCACGTTCCGTCCGGCGCCCGCGTCACATCGGGTGCCCAGCAGGTCAGGTTGGTGCCGCCATATTCCGCCGGCAAATCAAACTGCGCCATGCCGACGAACTGCCAGTGCGCTCCGCCGTCCGCCGATTCCGCGATGCCGATAGGCGTGCCATGCACCCACGCCACGCCGGACAGCCCGGACGCATTTGCGCGGCGGTCGGTGTAAAACATCCACCACTTTTGCACGAGCGGATTCCAGATGAACGCCGGGTCCGCCGCGCCGTCATAAACCGGGTCGCGGTAGAGCGGCTTGGCCGCCACTGCGCCGACATCGGCGGCAGACACGACGGGCGCAATCAGCAACAACGCAAGCGAAAGGGCGGTGAATTTCATGATCGTGAGCCACGAAATACAAATTACGGCGGAAATAATCAACCGTGGAAAACCGCAGTCTGCTGACAGCACGTTTCTAGCTTCATTCCCGCGCACAGAAATGTTTTCATTTCCACATGGTTCCGTGCGTGATTTTCGAGGACGAGCATCTGCTGGTGGTGAACAAGCCGGCCGGCTGGAACACGCACGCGCCGTCGCCTTATGCCGGCGAAGGCATCTACGACTGGCTCCGTCAGCGCGAGCCGCGCTGGGCCACGCTCGCCATCCTGCATCGGCTCGACAAGGAAACCAGCGGCCTGCTCGTCTTCGGCAAAACGCCGCTGGCCAACAAATCGCTGACCGAACAATTCACCGCGCGACAAGTCCACAAAAAATATGTTCTGCTCACGGACGGCAACGCGCCCAAAAACTCTTTCATGGTCAAAACGACCTTGCTCCGTATTGGCGAGAAATACGCCAGCCGGCCGGGCGGAGAAATCGCAGAAACCAAATTTACTCCCATCGTGGAGTCCGAACTAAAAACTAAAAATTCAAAACTTAAAACTGTCAGCGCCTCGCCGCTGACTGGGCGCACGCACCAAATCCGCGTCCATGCGGCGGAAAGCGGCTTTCCGATTCTTGGCGACACGCTTTACGGCGGCCCGGCGGCAGCGCGCGTTTTTTTGCACGCGGCGGAAATTGAATTCACCCATCCGGCTACTAGCAAGCCGGTGAAGTTTTCAGTGCCGGTGAACTTTGATATCGAGCCGCGACTTGCACTGCGCACCGCCGTCATCGAATCAGAAAACACGAACGCCTTCCGCGTCATCCACGGCGCAAGCGATGGCTGGCCCGGCTGGTTTGTGGAAAAGCTCGGCGACTTCCTGCTCTCGCACGCGGAAGCACCACTGGATGCGAAACAAGCTGTAGAATTGTCCGGGCTCGCGAACGGTTACGCCGCGCGCGGCGCGTATCACAAAACGCTTTCACGCCAGGTCCGCCGCAGCACGACCGCCGAAGTGTCGCCGCAACTTGTTTTTGGCGGGGCCGCACCGGAGCGATTTGAAATTTTGGAAAACGGCATCCGCTACGAAATGAGCTTCCATGAAGGCTATTCCGTCGGCCTGTTCCTCGACCAGCGCGACAACCGGCGGCGCTTGCTGACTGGCCACATTGCCGCAGACTTTCCCCAACTCCCATCTGCCAACTCCCAACTCCTAAATTGTTTCGCCTACACCTGCGGTTTTTCCGTTTGCGCAGCAAAAGCCGGTGCGCGGGTAACGAGCCTTGATCTCTCGAAAAAATATCTCGAATGGGGCAAACGCAACTTCGTGCTGAATAATCTCGATCCGGCGACGCATGATTTTATTTACGGCGACACGTTTGACTGGCTGCGGCGGCTGGCGAAGAAAGGCCGCACGTTCGACACTATCGTGCTCGACCCGCCGACGTTTTCGCAGTCGAAGGAACACGGCGCGTTCCGCGCTGAGAAAGATTACGGCAAGCTCGTCGCTGCCGCCCTGCCCGTCCTGAAACCCGGCGGCTTGCTGCTCGCCTCGACGAACGCGGCGGAATTTTCGCCGGAAGATTTTCTCGCGGACATCGAATCGGCCGTGCGCGCGGCGAAGCGGAAGATAGTGAAACAGCATTACGTCCCGCAGCCGCCGGATTTTCCCATCAGCCGCGACGAGCCGGCGTATTTGAAAACGGTCTGGTTAAAAATTGCCTAAAAAAGCGGCTCCCATTTCTGGAAACCGCTTTTGATGGTGAGATTTTTTACTTCCCGACCGCTGCGACAATCTTCTTCGCCGCGTCGGCCATCGAGTCGCCGTTGATGATGGCCACGCCGGATTCCGCGAGCGTCTTTTTGCCGGCGGCGACGTTGTTACCTTCGAGCCGCACGACGAGCGGGAGCTTCAGTCCCGTTTCCTTCACAGCCGCGACGATGCCGGTGGCGATGACGTTGCAATCCATGATGCCGCCAAAAATATTCACCATGATTCCCTTCACGTTCGGGTCGCTCAAAATAATTTTGAACGCCGCCGTTACCTGCTCCTTGCTCGCGCCGCCGCCGACGTCGAGAAAATTTGCCGGGTTGCCGCCGAAATGCTGGATGATGTCCATCGTCGCCATCGCGAGACCCGCGCCGTTCACGAGGCAGGCGATGCTGCCGTCGAGCTTAATATAATTCAGCGCAAACTTGCTCGCTTCGATTTCCAGCGGCGCTTCCTCGTTGAGGTCGCGCATCTCCAAAATGTTTTTGTGGCGGTAAAGCGCATTGTCATCGAGCGAAATTTTCGCATCCAGCGCCATGACGGTTTCCTTGCCGTCGGCCAGTTCGACCACCGCGAGCGGATTCAGCTCCACCATCGAGGCGTCGCATTCCCACCACGTATTGTAAACGCCGGTGACGAGTTTCACGCCGGCGTTGAACAAATCGCCCTTGAGGCCGAGCGCGGCGGCAATTTTCCGCGCCTGATAGGGCATGATGCCGACGGCGGGATCAATCGTCTCTTTGAAAATCTTCTCGGGATGCTTCTCGGCCACTTCCTCAATGTCCATGCCGCCCTCGGTGCTGGCCATGATGAGTGGACGCGACGTCTCGCGGTTGAGCAGCACGGCGAGGTAAAATTCCTTTTTGATCTTCGCGCCCTCGGCGAGGAGCAGCGTCTGCACCATCCGGCCGTCCGCGCCGGTCTGCTTGGTAACAAGCGTCTGGCCGAGCATCTTCTCGGCGTAGCCCACGGCCTCATCCACAGAGCCGGCGACTTTCACGCCGCCCTGGAAGCCGGATTTGAACGTGCCCTTGCCGCGACCGCCCGCGTGGATCTGCGATTTGACCACGACCTTGGCGCTGCCGCTGGCGGCGATTTTCTCGGCCGCCGGGCGCACCTCGGCGAGCGACTTGGCGGGAATCTCATACGGCACGTTGACGCCGTATTGCGCGAGCAACTGTTTGGCTTGGTATTCGTGAATGTTCATTTCAAAATAAGTTGGCCAATTAAAAACGATTGCCGCCGGAAATCAACTGCCAACTGCGTTTCCGCCCGTCCCGGGCGGGGACATTGCCGGGCACATCCCTGTCTAGTTGCGATGCCAATGCGAATTGCCTTTTCAGCCATTTTGATAAACCTACGCCTTTATCAAAAGGTTGCCGAACAGATGACCCAGCCAGCCTGACCAACGGGGGAATAGTCCCGTTCTGGTTTCATTTTATTTCGCCGTTCCGGCGATTTTGTGCTGGACATTGGGCGGCAAAAGGTTGTTGATGGTTTGACGATTCACCATGAAAACTTCGCCGCACTTTGCAGGCCGTGGTTATGGGTGGCAAAAAGATTTGCCGGATCAGCGGGATCATTTTTATGCGGCCCCGGCACCGCTGCTGGCACCGCTGCCCGCCAAGGCGGATTTGCGGGTGCAATGTCCGCCGGTGTATGACCAGGGACAGCTCGGCAGTTGCACGGCCAACGCCATCGCTGGTGCGATTCAATTTGACCGGTTGAAACAAAAGCTCGCGGACTTCGTGCCGTCGCGGTTGTTTATTTATTACAACGAGCGGGTCATTGAGCATTCGGTGGCGTCGGACAGCGGCGCGCAAATCCGCGACGGCATCAAGAGCGTGGCCAAACAGGGCGACTGCCCGGAAACGGAATGGCCTTACGCCATCGCCAAGTTCAAAACCAAACCGCCAGCGGCGTGCTACAAAGATGCCTTGAAATACAAGGCGGTTTCCTACCAGCGCGTGACGCAGACGCTGGGACAGTTGAAAGGTTGCCTGGCATCAGGCTGGCCGTTTGTGTTCGGCTTCACGGTGTATGAAAGTTTTGAGAGCGCGGCGGTGGCGAAAAGCGGCCACGTGCCGCTGCCCGCCTCCGGCGAATCCGTGGTGGGCGGCCACGCGGTCGTCGGCGTGGGCTACGATGACGCGCAGCAGCGGTTCATTGTGCGGAATTCGTGGGGCGCGGGCTGGGGTCTGAAGGGCTATTTCACGCTGCCTTACGCATATGTCACCGGGACTGACTTGGCCAGTGACTTCTGGACAATTCGAGTGGTGCAGTAAAGAATCAAACCAATCAGCCAATCGACAACTAAAAAATTATGACCCTGACCAAACGTGATCTCGTGATCCGCATCAGTGAAGAAACCGGGCTTATTCAGACCCAGGTTTTCGACGTGGTGCAGAAGACCCTCAATTACATCACCGAGGCGCTTGCCAAGGGCGACAAGGTGGAATTGCGCAACTTCGGCGTCTTCGACGTGAAGATCCGCAAGGCGCGCGTCGGCCGCAACCCGAACAAGCCGGAGACGGACGTGCCCATCCCCGCCCGCGCGATGGTGAAGTTCAAATCCGGCAAGGAAATGCGCGCCGAAGTCTTGAAGCTGACGCCGAAAGCGTAAAAGCACATTAACCACGAAATACGCGAAACACACGAAAGAGAAGCGTGTGTTTATCCAGCCTTTCAGAAATTTCGTGTCTTTGGTGTATTTCGTGGTTGAAATCGCTTTCCTGTGTTCCTGCTTTCCTAATCCGTTTTTTTTCCTATCCTTCGGGCATGGAACGACTGCCCGGATTCCGAGATTTTTATCCCGAACCGCTCCCGCACCAGGACGTGTGGAGCGCCGACGCGCGCCAGTATATTTTTGACCAGTGGCGCAAGATTGCCAAGCGCTACGGCTTTCGCGAATACGACGGCCCGCCGCTGGAGCCGCTCGAACTGTTTACGACGAAGAGCGGCGAGGAAATTGTCGGCCAGCTCTACAACTTCACCGACAAGGGCGAACGCGCCGTTTCGTTGCGCCCGGAAATGACGCCGACGCTCGCGCGCATGGTCGCCGCGCACGAACGCAATTACAAAAAACCCATCAAGTGGTTTGCGATTCCGCAACTCTTCCGCTACGAGCGCCAGCAGAAAGGCCGGTTGCGCGAGCATTTCCAGTTCAACGTCGACCTCATCGGCGAAACCGATCCGGCGGCGGACGCGGAGTTGATTGCGCTGCTGATTGACACGCTGCGCGCGTTCGGTTTGACGGCGGAGGATTTTGTCATCCGCCTGAGCAGCCGCAATGCGTGGCAGGATTTTTACGAGCGCCGCCGTCAGCACGCCGAAGGCAAAAGCGGCGAATACGAGTTTTTCCAGGTGATTGACAAGCTGGAACGCACCGCGCCGGATGAAAGCGAAAAAAAACTGGCCGCACTCGGCTCGTCGCTGGCGGAAGTAAATGAATTTATCGCGTCCGGCCAGCCGACGGCGGAACTGGCAAGCATTTTACAAAATCTCACCGCGCGCGGGCTGAAGGATTTTGTGAAGATTGACTACAAGGTCATCCGCGGGCTGGCGTATTACACCGGCGTCGTGTTCGAGGCGTTTGATCGCAAGGGTGAGTTTCGCGCCATCGCCGGCGGCGGACGCTACAATAATCTCGTGAAGCTCATCAGCGGCGGCAAAGTGGATTTGCCCGCGCTCGGCTTCGGCATGGGCGACGTGGTGCTGGCGGAACTGCTCAAGGCGCGCGGCCTGCTGCCGAAATTTGATTCGCAGATGGACGTATTCGTGCTGATTGAGGACGAGACGTTGCGCCCGATTTCATTGAAGCTGATTCACGATTTGCGCGCGGCGGGCTATGCCGTGGAATATCCGATCACGCCAGCGAAACCGGACAAACAATTCAAGCGCGCGCAGGAATTAAAAGTGGCCTACACCGCGCGCTTGGAAAATGACGCTTACGTCCGCATCCGCAATTTCAAGACGCGCGATGAAATTGTCACCGGCCTCGAAGGCGCGGCGAATCATTTGGGATGAAAATTTCTTGTTATTTGTGACAAAAATAATACGTTCCAGTTAATTATGAAAAAGAAATTACCGGAAGAAAAAATAACAAACAAATTACAGCGTCAATCGGCGGCAGTAGTTTTAAGACATAATCGCAACGCGCTCCGAACCGAGAAGGTTAAAGGCGTCCAAATTAGCATGAGAATGTTTGAAGGAGTTATGAGATTCGGAATGTTTGGACTAACCGATGACAAAAAGTTGGCGGAAATTGCAATTGATAAGCACGGCCGATCAACTTACATACGAACGGCCTAAAAATGCAGTTATGGAATCGAAAAGAACTCCTGCAATTCGATGTCCAAGTTCCATTAGTCCTGAAATTTTTACCGCTGCCGATTTAGGAGACAAAGACGCTCAAACTATTTTGAATCAAAGCTATGATTATTTAAGCGTCATTGGCATTACCAAAGTCCCTAAATATTATCACGCTGCGTTAAAGGGTTCATCGGATGATCAATACCTCATGGGAATCTATTCCAAAAATTTGGTCGAAAAGTTTGCTTGGTTTCTCTTGGCGTTAGAAAATGGACACATTCATGGTAGGTATTCGATTTCAGAAGTTGGGCGGTTGCTTTCAATTGAGCAACAATTTCAAATTGCCATAAATTTTGCAAATGGTAGTGACGGGTTTCCAAGAAGTTTTGAAAATGCAAAAGTTTGGAATGAAAAGGCGTTGTCACGAGGCCATGTAAAGGCGCAAGAGTTTCAATCCGAACTTCTCAAAATGGAGAATGATTTCGAATTGGCCAACACAGAAACAAAACAAACCAATTTGAACAGCATTGAGACTTCTTTGAAAAATGGATTTGGCGTGGTCGTTGAAAAAATCGGGATGGGAGTGAAAATTATTGCCACAATAATCTTTGTCGTCATCGTCTGGATTGTAATTGCAGCGTTGTTTAATTCTTGCAACGTAATTCACCCTGAATAAAAAAAGGCGAGGCTTGCGCCCCGCCTTCGCAAAATTGATTTGCAGAATTATTTCCATTTGCCTTCGCGGACGAAAACCTTTTTCGACAACTTGTTCACCGTCAGTTTTTGGTCGCGGATTTGCGGTGAATAACTGTTTTCATGAAATCGCCAGAAGCCTTGAATTCATTGGCGATTTAAGTTTGTTCACGGTTTGTTCACCGCGAATTTTCGGTGAATAAACGGTGCATATCAATTTGTGGGCAGAAATAAAATTTCTGCTAGAGTCATTACAGTTCATTGAAAGAACGAAGCGGGCGGCGAAAAGTAAAATTGACGTTGAACGTTTCAGGATAATCCCAGGCGACTGGGGAAAAGCCGGGTCAGGCTGGTTGACCCGACTCCTCTGAAACCGGAGCGCAAGTTCCGGCGAGGCAGAATTCACCAGTTCCTCTGGCGGTGTTCGCACACCGTCAAATGCGAATGAGGGACTTGGCAGCAAGCCGCAATTAGAAGCTGCGGCGAGTTGAGTCAAGTAGCTTGGAACGGTTTCGGTTCCAAGTGAATCGCAGTCACCCAGAGGGTGAATAGTTGCTACTGTGCATCAGCACGGTGCGGACGGCTCTGGCGGGGTTGAATAAAATCAAAACCGCCCAAAGAAAAACGCCGAAAGGCGGACAAAAGGAGCGGACGCATCGGGAAGAACACGGGAACTCGGCAGGTTCCGTGAAAAACTTCCGAGCGCCGGCGATGTTAAAAACGACACCGCTGGACTGTGAGATAAAAAGCAACTTGAGAGAGAAGAGGCGAGACCCGTGGTTCGGGGCGAACGCACCGCCAAAAGCGGTGGCTGACCCGGAACCAGTGGTCAAGACGCGAATGAAATTCGCAGGCGTGTCTTGACCTGGTTGGCAGGCCGGTGGCGCAACCACCAGCCGAAGCGAGCTGAAAAGCCTCACTCAAAATCCGCGCGTCGCAAGGCGTCGGACGGCCCTGCTACGAGGCCGATAACTCCGCTTGCCGTGGAGAATGGCGTCGGGAAGCCGGCAGCCCCGCGAGGGTGCGCCTAATGCCGGCTCGGGAAAGAGAGATTGGCGAACTCCCATCCCCCATTTGTCCCGGTCTGACCGCAAGGTCAGGCCGGGACTTATTGTTTTAAGGCGGAAGAAACATTGAACATTCAACGTCCAACTCCGAATTGAAACAAATCGTTGCCGCTGCGCTTCGTTGAATATTCAGCGTTGAATGTTGAATGTTCGATGTTTCCCAATTGATTTAATACTTGCCCGCGCGGTTCTTTTCGCCAAGATTTCTGAACGCGAGTCTAAACCATCCAATCAAATAAAATTATGGGACGCATTTACAACAACATCATTGAAACCGTCGGCCGCACGCCGCTGGTCAAACTCAACAAGGTCACCGCCGGCGTGGACGCCACCATTTTGCTGAAGTGCGAATTTTTCAATCCGCTCGGCAGTGTCAAGGATCGCATCGGCATGGCGATGATTGAAGCCGCCGAAAAAAGCGGCGTGTTGAAGAAAGACACCGTCATCATCGAGCCGACCAGCGGCAACACCGGCATCGCGCTGGCGTTCGTCGCGGCGGCGAAAGGCTACAAGCTGATTCTCACGATGCCCGAAACGATGTCGCTCGAACGCCGCACGCTGCTGGCGATGCTCGGCGCGAAACTGGTTTTGACGCCCGGCGCGGAAGGCATGAAGGGCGCCATTGCCCGCGCCGAAGCGCTCGCGAAGGAAACGCCGAATTCATGGATTCCGCAGCAATTCAACAATCCGGCCAATCCGGCGATTCACTCCAAGACGACCGCCGTCGAGTTGTGGGAAGACACGGACGGCAAGATTGACATTCTCGTTGCCGCCGTCGGCACGGGCGGAACCATCACCGGTTGCGTCGAAGCCATCAAGCCGAAGAAGGCCTCGTTCCAGGCCATCGCGGTCGAGCCGAAAGATTCGCCGGTCATTTCGCAGACGCTCGCCGGCCAGCCGGTCAAACCCGGCCCGCACAAGATTCAGGGCACGGGCGCGGGCTTTGTTCCCGGCAACCTGCATTTGAAGGACAGTGCGGGCAATCCGCAGATTGTCGAATGCGTCCAGGTTTCCAACGACGACGCGTTTGCGATGGCGCGGCGGCTCGCCAAGGAAGAAGGAATCCTCGTCGGCATCTCGACCGGCGCCAATGTCATCGCCGCCATCGAAGTGGCCAAACGTCCGGAAAACAAGGGCAAAGTCATCGTGACCATCGCCTGCTCGACGGGTGAACGCTATTTGAGCACCGCGCTTGCCGCCGAAGCCCGCGCGGAAGTGGGCGGCTGAACTTTTAGTGCCAGCAGCACGACCGAGAATAGCCCGCAGCTTTGGCTGCGGGTTGTTTTTTTAGATGGGCAAGGCTCGGCGGGGTGGCAGAAAATTTGAAGGCAGACAATTCTTTCGTCCCATCGGGCTTGATTCGGGTTTGGCGTGAAACCTGCGGTTGAAACTGCGGGCTATAGCATTTAAAACTGACATTGGCACATAGTCTTTAGGTCAAACCGGCGTTGCAAGCTGTCCAAATCGCAACTGGGGCAGACCGATAACTTTAGGCCCAAAGTTTCTCCGGATAAGCGCCCTTGGCGATGAGCTGTCGGATGCTCTCGACGACCGTCGGTCGGTCTTCGCGGTAGGTCACGCCGAACCACGAGTCGGCCGAGCGCAGCACCTGGCACTTGGCGCGGCCGCTGGTCACGAGGTCGCCCACGGTCGCGGGAATGTAGCACTCGGATTTCTGCTCGCCGCCGGCTTTTTTCAAAAACTTCTCAAACTCCACCCGGAGTTGCGGGAACAGCGCGGGCGTGAAACCCCAGAAATTCATCGAGACCGCCTCGTCGCCGGTCAGCTTGGTGATCTTGCCATCGGCCTCGGTGTTCTTGGCGCCGCTGCCATCCGGCTCAATCTTCATCATCTCGACGATGTGTGTGAGGTAATTGTTCGCATCCACCCGCGAGACGCCACGCGCCACGCTGCCGTGGGCGGACAATGTGTTTTTCAAAATGAAACCTACCATCGCGTAGTCCGGTGTGCCGGAGGTTAGGTGTTGCGCGAGAACTTTGTAAGCCTGCTGGCCGTAAAAATCGTCGGCGTTGATGGCGGCAAAATTTTCTTTAATGACGCCTTCGGCCATGAGGATCGCGTGGGTCGTGCCCCACGGCTTGGTTCGTCCGGCGGGCAGCTTGTGGGGCGCGGGCAGCTTGTCGAGTTCCTGGAAAACATATTCCACGGCGATGCGCTGCTCGAAACGCGCGCCGACGATTTCGCGGAACTGCTGCTCGATGTCCTTGCGGATGACGAACACGAGCTTGCCGAAGCCCGCGCGCATGGCGTCGTAAATCGAGTAATCAATGATGGTTTCGCCCGCCGGGCCGACGGGGTCAATCTGTTTGAGGCCGCCGTAACGGCTGCCCATGCCGGCGGCAAGAACGAGTAAGGTTGGTTTGGTCATGCGCGGAACATTTTAATTTTTTGCGCGCGGCTGTCGAGAAAATGGTTGGCGGAAAATGGATGCCGGTTCAGTCCGCAAAGCCGCGCTCTTTCAGCCAGAACAGGCAGTCGCCGGCCCACGGATGCGGATGCGCAAACGGCGGCTTGTCCTTCAGACCCATGCCGTGCCCGCCTTTTTCGTAGATATGCAGGTCGAACGGAACATGGTTTTTGCGCAGCGCCTCGGCGAACAGCAGCGTGTTTTCCATCGGCACGGTTTTATCCTCAAATGTCGTCCACAGAAAACACGGCGGTGTGTTCGTTGTCACCTGCAGCTCGTTGGAAAGCGACCGGACAAGCGGCGGCGGCGGGTTTGTGCCAAGCAGATTGTTCCGTGACCCTTTGTGCGCAAACTCGCCCATCGAAATCACGGCGTAACAAAGGATGCCCAAATCCGGCTGCGAGCTTTGCCGCTCAACCGCGTCGGAAGAATTGGTGTTGCCAAAATCAAAATGCGTCAGCAACGTCGCCGCCAGATGGCCGCCCGCCGACGAGCCCATGATGCCGACGCGCTTTACGTCAATCTTGTAATCCTCCGCGTGCGCGCGCACCCAGCGCGTGGCGCGCGCGGCGTCATTCAGCATCGCCGGATGCCGGTAGCCGTTCGAGCCAAGCCGGTATTTCAGCACGAAGCAGGTGACGCCGTGCTGGTTCAGCCAGAGCGCGTAATCGTTGCCCTCGTGGGGTGCGAGTTTCGCGTAGCCGCCGCCGGGACAAATTACCATCGCCGCGCCGGTGGCGTTTGATTCGCACAAATACGGCGTGAGCGTGGGAATGTCGTTGGACGAAGTGCCGAGCGCGCCGGGCGCGCCGTCCGGCCAGAGCGGGATGGATGTTTGCATTTGCGCGCGGGATAAAATGAGGGACGCCAACAAAAATGCCGAGGCAAGAAAGGTTTTCATGCGAAATTATTTTTTGATGATAGCTTCGCCGGTTTGCATGTCGAGCGTCCACTCGTGCGGTTCGGTCAGCGACATTGTTCCGCCGCCGATTTCCAGCGGCATCCACAAATAGCGCGAATCCCATTGTGCTTCCGGCCGCCAGATATCGCCCATGAAAATGACACTGGTGGTTTTTGGGCCGGCAATTTTCAACAGCATCGTGGACTGCGAGCCGTAGGTGTTTTTTTCCGGCGGTGCGATGTCCTTGAATTCCGACCACGGCCCGGCGAGCGATTTGGCGGTCGCATAGACGTTCGGATTCGCATTCCAGCCGGTCAGATGCGAGCCAACGACGTAATACAGCCCGTCATAATGCACCAGCGCGCCGCCTTCGAGAGGTTCGGGGATCAGACAGACATCTTTTTCCACGGTCAGATAATCGTCCGAAAGTTTGTAAATGTGAAAACCATTCGGACGATCTTCGGAAATCAGATACGCGCTGCCGTCGTCGTCCACAAACTGCCCGATGTCGCGGCTCTCATGGCCGAGCGGGCGGAAACTTTTTAGGTATTGGTAGTCGCCGTCCACCGTGTCCGAAACCGCCACGCCCACGCGCGCGAACTTGTAGCCGCCGCCTTCGCCGGCTGGCGCGCCGTCAATGTGCATATACATCACGAACTTTTTTGTCGTCACGTTGTAAAAAACCTTGGGCCGCTCCAGCGCCCAGCCGCGCCCGAGATTTTCCGGGTTGCGCAATTTTAAGACCTGGTTGCGATGCGTCCAGTCCACGAGGTTCGTCGAAGAGTAACAGCTCACACAGCGCAGCCCGCGCGGGTTGTGCTCGGCGCGGTCTTCGCCGAACCAGTAAAAGGTGTCGCCGAACTTCAAGATGCCACCGCCATGCGCCTGAATGTGTTCGCCGCGATTGTCCGGCCAGATTTCACCGGGCCGGATTGTTCCCGCTGATTTTGCCGCGAGGCAAACCAGCAATGCCGCCAGCGCCAGCGCGGGTTTTTTTGAGGAACAAAACGGTTTCATGCGGTTTGAGACGCAGTTTAGCCGTCGCGGTTACAGTTTCAATCCCGAAGCCCGCGTTTGACGCTGCCGCCTTGTCGCTTTAGTTTCAGCGCGTGTTCGAACTCGTCTCCGATTACCAGCCCGCCGGCGACCAGCCGCAGGCGATTGAGAAATTGACCGCTGGCATTGTTGCCGGCGCGAAGCATCAGACGTTGCTCGGCGTCACCGGCTCGGGAAAAACCTTCACCGTTGCCAATGTCATCAAAAACGTCAATCGCCCGACGCTCGTCATCTCGCACAACAAGACGCTCGCCGCGCAGCTCTACGCCGAGTTCAAAAGTTTTTTCCCGAACAACGCCGTCGAATACTTCGTCAGCTACTTCGATTACTACCAGCCGGAAGCCTACATCCCGCGCACCGACACGTTCATCGAGAAAGATTCCAGCCGGAACGAGGAGATCGAGCGACTGCGGCTCTCGACCATGAGTTCACTGTTTTCGCGGCGCGACGTGATTGTCGTCGCCAGCGTATCGTGCATTTATGGCATCGGTAGCCGCGAAGATTACGAGGAGATGATCATTCCGATTCGCGCCGGGCTGCAATTGTCGCGCGAGATTTTTCTCTCGCGTCTCATTGATCTGCAATACGAGCGCAACGACCTCGCGTTCGAGCGCGGCAATTTTCGCGTGCGCGGCGACACCGTCGAAGTCCGTCCCGCCGGGCGCGAAGACGGTTTGCGCATCGAATTTTTCGGCGAAGAAATCGAGCGCATCACGCGCTTCGAGCCGTTGACCGGAAATAAAATCGAGACGCTCGACGCCGTCGTCGTTTTCCCTGCGAAACAATTCGTCACGACGAACGACAAGATGAAGCGTGCGATCCTGACCATCCGCGAGGAACTCGGCACGCGCATCGCGGAGTTTGAGCGCGACGGCAAGCTGCTCGAAGCCCAGCGCATCAAGCAGCGCACGGAATTTGATTTGGAAATGATGGAGGAAATGGGTGTCTGTTCCGGCATCGAAAATTATTCGCGGCATATTTCCGGCCGCCCGCCCGGTTCGCAGCCGAACACGCTCTTCGGTTTTCTGCCGGACGATTACCTGCTCGTCATTGACGAATCGCACGCGACCGTGCCGCAAATCGGCGGGATGTATGAAGGCGACCGTTCGCGCAAAACCGTCTTGGTCGAGCACGGATTCCGACTGCCGAGCGCGCTCGACAACCGGCCGCTGAATTTTCTGGAATTTCAGGGGATGCAGAACCAGACGATCTACGTCAGCGCCACGCCCGCGCCGCGCGAACTCGGCTGGTCGCAAGGCCACGTCGCTGAACTCGTCGTGCGCCCGACTGGACTGATTGACCCGACCATCACGCTCAAGCCGCTTAAAGGTCAGATTGACGATCTGCTCGAGGAAGTCCGCAAGCGCGCCGACAAAAAAGAACGCACACTCGTCACGACCCTGACCAAACGCACGGCGGAAGAACTCACCGATTACCTTCGCGACATCGGCGTGCGCGTCCAGTATTTGCACAGCGAAATTGATGCGATCGAACGTGTGGAGATTTTGCGCTCGCTCCGCAAAGGCGAATTCGACGTGCTCGTCGGCATCAATCTTTTGCGCGAAGGCCTGGATTTGCCGGAAGTTTCGCTCGTCGCGATTCTCGACGCGGACAAGGAAGGTTTTCTGCGCAGCGAAACGAGTTTGATCCAGACCGCCGGCCGCGCCGCGCGCCATCTGAACGGCGAAGTGATTCTTTACGCCGACGTGATGACGCAAAGCATCCAGAAATTTCTCGCCGTCACCAAAAAGCGCCGCGAAAAGCAAATCGCCTACAACGTCGCGCACAACATCACGCCGCGCAGCGTTGTCCGCGCCGTCGAGGAAAGCCTCGCGACTTACGAATCCGACCGCCGCGAGGCCGACGCCGTCCTGCGCGAAGGCAGCACGGACATTGACATCACCTCGACGATCCAGGAACTCGAGACCGAGATGCTCAAGGCCGCCGAGGATTTGAAATTTGAAAAAGCCGCGCTGCTCCGCGACCAGATCAAGGAACTCAAGCACATGCTGGACGGCACGAAATCCGAAGCGAAGCCGGTGAGTTATCGGAAGTCAAGAAAGGCGCGCGGGTGAAAAAGCCCGTAAAATCCGGCGCGCCAATTTGATTTCATTTTTCCGGGTTAGTTCGTGTTCCCAAATCCGAATGACTTGCCAGCCTGACCGTCAATTCGCCCGATTCGTTCGTGAACTCGGAAAGCTCCGTTCGTCGAAATGATGACGCCGTCCGTTGATTTGGCGGTTCCGTTCGTAAAATTTTCCGCGCGGTGCGCGGGTCACTTCGCCGGATTCGCGCCCTTGACGTTCAGGCGGATGGAATAAAGCGATTCGCTGGCGGTGATAAAAAGCGTCCTGTGATCGGCTCCGCCAAAGCAGACGTTGGCCGACCAGGGTTCCGGCACGTCAATGTGGTCAATCAGTTTTCCCGCCGGATTGAAAATGGAAACGCCGTTCGTCCGACCGGTGGCGCACATCACCAGGTCGCCGTTCTCGTCAATCGTCATGCCGTCCGAGCCTTTCATCACGGCGAGCGTTTTGTTCGTGAGCGAACCGTCGGGCAAAATATCGTAGCGCCAGGTGCGGTCGCCCTGGATGTCGGCGACGTAAAGCGTTTTGCCGTCCGGCGTGCCGGTGATGCCGTTGGGCTTTTTCAAGTCGTTGGCGACGGGAAAAAGATTTTTGCGGTCGGGCGACAAATAAAACACCGGCTGGTTGGTGAGCGCCATCATCGTGTGATCCCACCATTTGCGGCGGTAAAACGGGTCGGTGAGATACATGCCGCCGTTGGGCGCGACCCAGACATCGTTTGGGCCGTTGAGATATTTGCCCTGAAAGTTGGTGACGAGCACGGTCACGGTCTTGTCCGGCGCGATGGACCAGAGCTGGTTGTGTTCGTCGGCGCAGGCGATGAGATTGCCGTGCGCGTCGAACATCATGCCGTTGGCGTAGCCGGAGGGCTGGAGGAACGTGGACAGCTTGCCGTCCGCGCTCCATTCCATGATGCGGTCGTTCGGCTGGTCCACGAAAAACAGGTTTCCGTGCGCGTCGCAGGTCGGACCTTCGGTGAACTTGAAATCGCCGGCGAGTTTTTCCAGCGTGGCGCCCGGCGCGATGACCGAGGCCAGGCCGGTGGCCAGCGCCGCCCAAAAAACCGTGATGGATAAGATGGTTTTCATGCGCGGGGAAAATCTGACGGGAATCCGCGCGGGAAGCCAACAAAATCGTTCCTTGTTTTTCGGCGGTCGCTGCCGCATCTTGCGTCCGTTTTAAATGAGTCCCCAAACCCAAAAAGCGGTGCGGTTTTTGCAGAGCTGGGTCATCAACACCGCGGCGGTGCTGGTGGCGGCGGCCATTTTGCACAACCACATCACCTACGAGAACAAGCTGCAAAACCTGCTCATCGCCTCGCTGCTGCTGGGGATTCTCAATGCCTTCGTCCGGCCCATCCTGATGCTCATCGCGCTGCCGCTGCTGATTTTCACGCTGGGGCTGTTCACGCTGGTCATCAACGCGCTGCTGCTCTATTTCGTCGGCCAACTATTGCAGCCGAGCTTTCAGGTGGATAGCTTTCGCCACGCCTTTTTGGGCGCGCTCATCATCAGCGTCATTTCCATTGCGCTGAACGTGCTGACCGGCAATGCGCGGGGCGGTATCAAGATCCAGCGTCGCCCGCCGCCCGGCCCGCCGAAAAATCCCGGCGGCGGCGACGGTCCGGTGATTGACGTTTAAAAAAGTTTGTAAGCGGCGCGCAAGGTCGGGATTCCCTGCGCGTTAAAACCCCGCTCAAAGTCCGTGGTGATTTCCGCCAGCGCCGCCGGCGTTTCCGTTTTTTCAAACTCCTTCGCCGCGCCGAACACCTCGGTCATCTGCTGAAAATAGTCCGCGTCGTCCGTGCGCAGAAAAACTGCGCCGCCCGGCGCGAGTGCCTGGCGGGCGAGCGCGGGAAAGCCCTCGTTGATGAGGCGATGCTTGCGGTGCTTCTTCTTCGGCCACGGGTCGGGAAAATAAATGTGCAGCGCGGCGGCGGCGTGCGGCGGCAGCAGGTATTGCAGAAAATACGCGGACTCGATGCGGACGCCGCGCAGGTTCGTCAACGCCAGCCGGTCGCCCTTGCGGTGGAGTTTCTGGATGCGGCCGAGCAGGCGCTCGACGCCGAGAAAATTTTTCGCCAGGTTGCGCCGGGCATATTCGACGAGGAACGAGGCGTCGCCGCAGCCAAGCTCGACTTCCAGCGGCTGCGGTTGGGGGAACAACTTTGCCGGCGCCAGCGGCTCGACGATGGAAGCAAGCTGGACGACGAGATTTGCCGGCGGCGTTTTCAAATCGTCAATCGCAGGTCCTAAATGAAAAAATGGTCGGGGCGGTGAGATTCGAACTCACGACCTCTTGCACCCGAAGCAAGCGCGCTAGCCAGACTACGCTACGCCCCGACAAATGAGCTTTCAAGGATGCCATGCCGGAAATGAAATGCAATCCGAATTTCCGCGCGCGCGCCGGACGATTTTCTTAACCGGCACCCGGCCCGGCGCGTCTGTTCCCGTTGGCGCAATCCCGGGAACCGGGATTGCGCCGCAACCATACCTCACATCATGGAAAAAAAATCCTGGCTGCTCGTCCTTGTCGCCGTCGTTTTGGCGGCGGCTTACGTCACCTTCTTCACCGGCTGGTTCCGGCCCCACACCGTGGCCATCTTCCACACCTGCCGCCATGTGCGGAACCGTTTCGCCCAGAACAACGGCCAGCCGGCGGTGATTTTTGGCGTCAACCGGCCGCTCAAGCTCACCGAAATCAAGGTGGTCGTGCTCGCGGACTTTCAGGCGAATCCCAAATGTCTCCCGCTCTGGCATCTCGTCGCCAGTTCCAATGCCGTGCCGGTGAAAACCTTTGTCTATGGCCAGTTCATTCGCGGCCTCAAGCCCGAAGTTCCCGGCACCCGCGCCGAGCCCCTCACCAATGACGTCACCTACCGCCTCTTGCTCACCGCTGGCGACCTCAAGGGCGAACACGACTTCATGCTAAAATAGCGCCTTAGGCTTGAGCGGCGCAAAACTTCGCCGGTGGATCGCGCTAGCGCCAAACTTCCCGATGGCCGCCAGATGTTTTGCCGTGCCGTAGCCCTTGTGCTCCGCAAAACCGTATTCGGGAAACTGCAAATGATATTCCAACATCTGCCGGTCGCGGGAGACCTTGGCCAGCACGCTCGCGGCGGCGATTGAATAACTCCGCGCATCGCCTTGGATGATGGCCGTCTGCGGCACACGCAACGTCTTCACCGGCCGGCCGTCCACGAGCGCGTGCGGGGGTAGTGGATTTAATTTCGCCAGCGCGTCATTCATCGCGCGATGCGTGGCCTGCAGGATGTTGATCTCGTCAATCACCCCGGCGTCCACGGCGGCGATGGCGAACTCCACCTCGGCGCAACGGGTGAGGAAGGCAAAATACTTTTCGCGCTGCGCTTCGGTGAGCTGCTTGGAATCGTTCAGGCCGGCGAGTTCGGCGGGCAAACCGGATTGCGCCCAATGCGGGGGCAAAATGGCGGCGGCGGCGACGACCGGCCCGGCGAGTGGCCCGCGCCCGGCCTCGTCCACGCCCGCGACGCGCGCGACCGACTGCGACCACAGCACGCGCTCGAATTCAAAACGGTCGGAATTGTTCTGGTAACAGTGCGGCATAAGTCACAGCGGAATATCTTT